>Ga0302325_10001642_pt1 | contig 56487 bp, 59 predicted proteins | sample Palsa_T0_2_FD_201948 | JGI IMG/M metagenome (GOLD analysis project Ga0302325, IMG submission 201948) | Peat permafrost microbial communities from Stordalen Mire near Abisko, Sweden - Palsa_T0_2 | ecosystem: Environmental > Terrestrial > Soil > Palsa > Peat permafrost | place: Sweden: Abisko... | reverse complement strand
ATCCAGCGAGTAATGGCGGTACGGGCTTCGCCGAAGCTGGCGAAATTATGCTGCCATACACACTCTTCTTTGAGGCTGCGAAAAAAGCGTTCGATGAGACCGTTCTGTTCGGGTGTATAAGGCGTAATGAATTCCTGACGCAGACGATAATCGCGGCAGGCGGCACGAAAACGCCGGCTTTGAAAAATCAGTCCATTATCCGAGCGCACCACTGGCGTTGGGCCGGGAGGGCGCAACGTCCCGAAGCGCGCCAGACAGGCTTCCTCGAGCGCGCGTTCGGCTTCCTTGGCGCGGCCACGCAAGGCGAATTCAAAGCCATTTACTTCGCGGTCGTGGCAATCAATCACTGCGGTCAGATGACCCCAACCATCAGCTCCGCAAGGCACGTGAGTGACGTCCATGGCCCAGCGTTCATCGCTCCGCTGCGCACGGCTCCGACGGCCCTGGACGCGCGGCCGCGGCGTCGCCACACGTTGATGTACGAACCAACCTTTGATTTTTAGTATGCGATATACGGCCTTGCGATTTACTCGGAGCCCTTCGCCAAAGCGCAGCAACGCCCACAGCCGCCGATAGCCAAACGTCGGATACAATTCGATCAAACGCTGAAGGCGCCCGGCCAGGACCTCGTCCAGCCGCGGCGCGACCTTCGCGATCACCGCGCGCGCCCGCAGCCGGGCACGGGAAAACTTCAGAACCCTACACACTCTGCGTATCGATTCGCCGGGCCACGTCGCCATCACTCGTCTGACGTCCCCGGCGTCATAGGGCGCAGCCTGTCCGCCGTCCGCAGAATGGCGAGATCGATGGTCAGTTCGCCGACCTTGCGCTTAAAGCGGTTGAGCTCCTCTTCGCGCAGCGCTTCGTCCTCCTTCGGCCGCGCGCGCAGCGCGTTCTCGGCCCCCAGCAGGAAACGATCACGCCAGTCCTCGACCTCGGCGACTTTCAACCGGTGGCGCCGCGCCGCTTCGGCTGCCGTGGTCTCGCCTTTGAGCAGGCTCAGTACCAGTGCCGCACGACGCTTGGCCGTCCAGCGTTGAACCTCTTCTGCCCTTTGCTCGTCTGCCATTTACCACCTCGCAGGTCCCTTCGACCCTTGTACTATTGGTGGCTCGATTTCCAAGGGGAGCAAGATAGGTTGGCCTCGGCGATTGACGCGTGGTGACCAGACGACTACAAGGATGGTGGGTCGTTAGATCGGAAGGCACGCTCATGGAGCTCGACCGACCGCAAATCGATATCGGCCTCTTCACCAACCGAATCGAAGCCATGAAGGCGTTCTATGCCGGGACGTTAAAGCTGGAATTCGAGTCGGAATTGTCGGTTAGCGACGGTTTCAAGCAGCATCGCTACATCGCGAATGGCTCTATTATCAAATTGAATGAGGCTAGAGACCCGTTGCCGAGCGCACTTCGACTTGGTTCACGTCGTCGCGCCCGGGGGACGAGTACAATCGAGATGCCGTCGGGGTCGTACAACGCCTCAGGTCAGGAAAGTGAGGCCGCCTGGCGCGAGCTGGTCCAATCACTCGTGGCGCGTCATCTGGGCACCCCAGCATTGGCTGTGATCGCCGGTAATCCCGGATTGCAAGCGGCGCTGCTGGCGCAGTGGTCCCAGATCGCGATTCAGCGCTGCACCAATCACAAGCTGCGCAACTTGCTCGCTAAGGCCTCGGCGCATTTGCGTGAGGAACTAGCCGAGGATTACCGACCCATGGTCTATGCCGAAACTCGCGAGGGGTCGAACAAGCGCGAGCGCAGCTTTGTGCGCAAATGGCGGCTTCGCTGCAAGGCAGTGATCAGCTCTTCGAAGGAGCCGGTGAGGAGCGGTTCACCTTTTTGCAGTTCCCCCGATCGCAGTGGAAAGCCTTGCGCACTACCAACGCGCTCGAGCGCATCAATGGCGAGTTTCGCCGACGGACCAAAACTCATGCTCGTTGCTAGGTGAGGATGCGGTGCTGTTGTTGCTATATGGCCTTCTGCGCAGCGGCCAGATAGTACTGCGCCGCGTTGATGGACGGCATGATATGACGAATCATAACCCTCAAGCGAAAGCGGCCTGACAGCCAGTAAAAAGGCAATATGCAGTATGACGACATCATCATAGGTGCAGGTTCCTCAGGCGCAGTCGTGGCGGCGCGCTTAAGCGAGGACCCTAACCGCAGCATCCTACTGCTCGAAGCGGGACCCGACTACCGCACGATTGAAGAAACCCCTCACGATCTGCTGCACACCATGGTTTCGCTCGCCAACCACGACTGGGGTTGGACCGCATGGGCCACACCGCAGCGCGAAATTGCTTACGCGCGAGGGAAGGTAACGGGCGGCTGTTCAGCCGTCAACGTATCTGTCGCGATCCGTGGGGCTCCCGCGGATTTCGACGAATGGGCGGCCCTGGGGAACGACCAATGGAATTTTTCAAAGGTATTGCCATTCTATCGCAAGCTCGAGCATGACGCTGATTTCGGTGGCGACGTCCATGGCAAAGGTGGTCCGATCTGGATCGAGCGGGCGAAGCGCTCGAATTGGCATCCGACGGTCAGCGCTTTCTATGCCTCATGCCGGGCAATGGGTTTTGCCGATTCCCCAGATTTCAATGATCCCGAGTCCACCGGCGTCGGCCCGTGTGCGCGCAATGTACGCGACGGAATCCGTGTCTCGACCGCAATCGCTTATCTGGCGCCGGCGCGCAACCGCTTGAACCTGACTATTCGCGGTGGATGCCTCGTGAAGCGTGTTGTAATTGACAACGGTCGCGCCGTTGGGGTCGAGGTCGAGACGGACGGTACGATCCAGGTGGTTCACGGAAAACGAATCACGGTCTCTGCTGGTGCGGTCGCTTCGCCAGCTATCCTGATGCGTTCCGGCATTGGCCCGCGCGTGGAGCTTGAGCGTCACGGTATCCGCACGCTGGTGGACGCACCGGGCGTAGGCACCAACTTAATCGACCACCCCAGGGTTGTGATGATGGCCGATCTGCGCAGCGAGGCTATTCGGCTTTCGGAGGGCACGTTTCACAGCCGCCCGACTGCAATGCTGCGTTACACGGCGAGCGGCTCGAATGAATTCAACGACATGCAACTGTGTCATACACCCCTGGTCGACTGGACCACATCCGGTTTTCCGGTCGATCCCCGCACTCCCCCGAAGTTACTCGTGTTCCCTGCGCTCCAACGCCCGCGCTCGCGCGGCAGGCTGACCTTGCGCAGCGCCAGCCCCGACGACCTGCCGAAAATCGAACTCAATTATCTCGCCGATCCCAAGGACATGAGCCGCATGATAGACGGTGTGAGATTGGCATGGCGGGTCATGCATCACCCGGCGGTCGCGGCAGGCTGGCAGGTGCCGATCGTCAGCGCAACGGGGCAGTCCCTCGATCAAGATACTGTGGCCTCGGATTCGGCGCTCACGGATTTCATTCGCAACAACTGCGGCACCGTGTTTCACCCGGTGGGCACGGTGAAGATGGGGCCGCCTAACGATTCGATGGCTGTGGTAGATCAGTACTGCCGCGTGCGCGGAGTCAATGGACTTCGGGTAGTCGACGCTTCGGTAATGCCCAATATAGTGCGTGCGAACACCAACTTGACCTGCATCATGCTTGCTGAACGGGTCGCGGACTGGATGCGATCGCAAGTCTGACTAAAGGACTTCTACTACTGCCAGCTCGTTGATATGAGGCGCAGCCGTTTCTACCAATTTTGACCGCTAGCACCGGCCCTGGCCCTGCTGAAACGCTACGAGCAAAGCATTGCCGAAGGAGGGAAGCGTTTCGTCGATCTTGCGAACCAACGCAAGACCATTCGATGGGTGAATAATACTCCAGGTTGTTAGCAAATTTTGAAGCATCGTTTTCTACCATGCTAAAATTCTCGCGGTAAAGACGAAGCGGCCGAAAACCCCCGTGAGGCATTTTCTAGCTCGATAATCAATTTAGGGCAATAATATAGTTGACAAATCGACGCAGCGGAAGGTGAGACGAGACGCTGGTCTTCTTAATTTCAATCTACCTTCTTGGTTCGCTTTCGCGCGCGCTGGCGTTTTTGTCTCGCCTCTTCTTTTAGAAGCGCTTCTTTTGGAACTGTCAGCACCGTTCTGAATGCATGGTCAAACCGGTCCCACGGTGTGCTGCCTTCCGGTTCGGGGATACAGGGCTTCTGTCTCACCATTCCCTTAGAACTCCCTAGATTTAAATGATGTTCTCATCGCAGCATAAATGGTTGTGGGTGGCTCGGTTGTATATCTTCGGGTGTTTCCTGTCATAGTCCGCGAACAATTCCGCGCGCTTAAGATACGGCATTGCAACTTCGTCGTCTGTGCATACAACGCGGCATCCGGAAACTATCACAATGGCCATCAGATGCTCATCATTGAAGGCGCGATCACTAACTCTCTGTTTTAGTTGTTCGGCGAGTGCATCGACGTTTGCCATTGGCACAAGTCTTACGCGCCCCTTCCTCTGAAGTTCATTCACAAGGGGCACTACTCTCTTTACCCGGCTTAATTCGGTCAGGTACTTCGTGCCGCCAAAGATCATTCGGCCTCGGCCTTGGCTGATCCATTCCCACACTGGAACAAAGTCCTCATGCTCGCGGTTCAGGGGGTCGAAAACCTTAACCAGGCAACAAGCGTCGATTACTACGCACACGATGGTTTTTATCCAACGCTGAGCAGTCGGATGCCTTCATGAACGAAAAACTCGCGATAGCTTTCTGGCTGATCAGCGGGCAATTCTCCTGATTCGCTAATGCTTAAAGGAGTGACCACGTTGTGCTTATCTCGACGCTCAAAAAATAGAATCTGACTTTCTGGCTTATAGCGGCGCTCCGCCTTGTAGCCCATCCGGAAACGATCGATTGTGAAATCGCTATGCGTCTCGATCAAGAATCGCTTATGTTCAACCGCCGCCATCTCAAAAAACATATCACCAAGCGCAGCCTGCGCGCGCGGGTGAAGATGGACTTCTGGTTGCTGAATAGCAAACGAACTACCATGCGATCTTTGAAGAACTTCTACCAAAACTGGAAGGGATTGCGACACACCGTACCCGACAGTACTGAGGTTTAACGGCTCATCATCGAGTACTATATCGACTTCAAAGGGCGCTGCGGTTTCCCGGCCATGATTCTTAATAAGTACATCCTCAAAAAGTCCGCTTGATTTGCCAATCTTACGAATGGAGTTCCTGAACCGAACAGCCGTCTTATTGGACCTGAGTGTTCGGCGTATCAAAAATGGAGTGTGAGTACCGTCTGGCGAAAATTCCGCTGTGACCTCATCATAGATACGCTGTGGCTTAGTGCGAATTGGAGCCACCCATACCACTTGATCGCCAAATATATCAGGCGAGGGAAGCGTAAGTTCCGCTTTTTTTACTTTATCACTCCTCGAAGAAGCACTGTCGCTTATACTACCAAGGAGACCTAAGATCACCAGCAAAGGAATTCCGCTAGGCAAACCGCCAATGTCTAGTTTGTCGAACGAATTACTACTCGTATCTAAATGTTCTTGTTTCCATTCCGGCATCAGCTTTGCGACTAGGTTCTCGATAGTCGGAGATGTCGGATATGTTTCCAATTTAAACCGGATGCGGTCGCCGCGAAACCGAAGAGAAAGTTTCTGCGAACCTTGGCAGAATGTAAAACACGAAAGGAATGGTAGCCCCATCTCTTCTACAAAGGTGTAAAGCGAACCAATCGTTTGTTGCTCATGTTGTTTATCTGCGCCTTTTTGTCGAATGGACCCTATATGGAAACAGGAATGATCAGTCGAGTGTCGGCTGACCATGTCCGAGAAATTGCCGAACTTGACATGGTCGTCACCAAATCCTGCTTGCCTTGGGCGCATCAGAAATTGAGGACCACTGAAAAGCTTTATCAGGCCCAGTATTGAGGTTTTCCCGGTACTATTTTCGCCGACAAGGAAATTAACGTTGGTTATGGGAACGAACGTGTCCTTAAATCCCCGGAAGTTATCGATGAACAGGTAGTATTTCATCGCGATGTAAGTTGCGTCATCTGTCGTTTGTGGCGACGAATAGGTCTTTGTACCTTAGTTCGTTGCAATTTCCATTTCTCCCGTGCGGCAGGTTGCCCTTGAAACAACAGAGTTTCTAATCTTTCCCGTGGAATTGCGAATGTTATAGCTGCGGCTTCTAGGAAGCGCTCAACACTATTCACTTGGGTTGATGTATTTTTCATTTCTTATTCCTGCCACGCCGTGGTCTCTTAACAAAGTGGTGCTGGCGAGATAGTCGTGGCGATTTTTCCAGTCAGTTCGTCAAACGTTAGACGTTTATCCAATACGCCGGATACCGCCATATCGAATCTCCCAGCATCGTCGGTCTTACGATTATTATATCTGAACGCTTGCTCATCGAGATAGCGGAACAGATGGAACGGTTCAACGCTGACATAAGTCCCTTTCAGGCCGCGCTTCGACAGTGACCAGAAGTTTTCGATTCCGTTAGTGTGGACGTTGCCGGAAACGTACTCTTCCGCGTGGTTCACGAACTGGTGGACGCAATCCGCGTCTAGGCCGGCATAAGACGTCAGCTCATCGGTGAACACTTCCGCGCCCGCTGCGACATTCGCGCGCACTTCCGCTTGCAGGGTGTGGCGCTTGCGGTTCGCGATATGCTTCACGCGCACCTTGCCGGTCTCGCGATCCAACAAGCCCATGACCAGTTCTTTGCCAGCGCCGCCAGTGCCGGTGATCTTTTCGGCTTTCCGATCCTTGTGCATGAAACGGGCGAGGCCGCCGATCATGGTCTCGTCGGCTTCAACCGGTCCGCTTCCGCCCAACTTCTCGAAGGAACCCATTTGCAGAGCCAGCCGGATGCGGTGGTCCATGAACCACGCTGTCTTCTGAGTGACTCCGATGGCGCGATGAATCTCGTATGAACTCACGCCATTTTTGCAATTGACAACCTGCCACATCGCGACCATCCACTTGTCCAATCCGAGCGGAGAATCTTCAAAGATGGTTCCGGTCTTGAGAGTAAACTGCCGCTTGTCGTGTGTATTGCTGCACTGCCAACGGTTATATTTTTCCAGAAACGCGACCTTCCGGGCACCACAACGTGGACAGCTCACGCCGTCCGGCCAGCGTCGCTGCACCAGAAATTCGCGGCAATTAACAGGATTTGAAAAGAACAGGATTGCTTCTTGGAGTGTGCCCGGCGTCATGCTTCAAATTATGTACCTGTCGGTTCGATTTGTCAACTATATTATTGCCCAATTTAGGCTAGGAGGATCGAATGGAAGCTCTGACGGACCCGGGACATCTGCTCGAAGTCGAAAGGCGGACGCATTACGCGGCGCGGCCGGGCTTTCGAATAGCTGAATTCACTATCAGCGCAAAGCAAACCATACCGTGGCACTGCCACTCGAACATTCAAGATACTTTTTATGTCGTCGAAGGCCACCTCAGAATCTTTTTGCGCGATCCTAAAGAGGAAGTGAGCCTCGAGCCTGGTCAAACCTATGCCGTCCGTGCAAAGCGCCCTCACTTTGTCACCAATGGCGGCGAGACGTTGACCACGTTCGTGATTTTGCAAGGTATCGGCGAATACGACTTCGTCCCGCTAACCTGAAAGCCCGGAGGGGAGAATGAGCACATTTGTACTCGTTCATGGCGCGTGGCATGGCGGATGGTGCTGGCGGTTCGTTGCCCCGGCTTTACGAAAGCGAGGGCACGATGTCTATACCCTCTCGCTAACGGGACTAGGTGATCGAAGGCATCTCGCTCGTCCAGGAATAAATCTCGATCTTCATGTTCAGGATGTGGTCGCGCTGCTGGAAATGGAGGACCTTCACCAAATCGTACTGGTGGGCCACAGCTATGGCGGCATGGTCATCACCGGGGTCGCGGACAAATGCTCGGAGCGCATTCGGCAGTTGGTTTATCTCGATGCGTTCGTTCCGGAAAACGGAAGGTGCACTCTCGACTATATCTTGCCGGAGCGCGCGGCGGCATTTCGCGCAGACGGAGAAAAGAATGGGGCGATTGCTCCTCCGCCCCTCTCTCTGTGGGGCATCACACGTTCAGATCACGTCGACTTCGAAAAGCCGCGCGAAGCCAGACAGCCATTCGAGGCGTTCAATCAGCCAATTCGGCTTCAGAACCAGGACGCCATTAACCGACTGCCCAAAGCCTTCATCTATTGTTCGTTACCAGCGACTGGCAGCTTTGACGGCTTCGCCGCAAGGTATCGCATCGACCCGGCGTGGCGCTTCTTCGAGCTTCAGACTGGTCACGACGCGATGATTCTCGAGCCCGAAAAGCTTACTTCGATATTTACGGAACTTGTTTCCCACTGATCAGGCAGCACGTATTGATACGTTGGCGACCGCCTCTGTCTCATGAGCACTAGCTTCAACCACATGTTTAACTTGGTTAAGCTCGCACACGCACGACACCTTCTGAGGATGCGATGGCCCGGTCCAGGTTTTCCCGGTTACGGCCTGTGATAGAGACTTCGGCCCCTTCCTGGCCAACGTGCGGGCTATTCCCAGCCGATGCCAGCCGTGGCGCCTGTCACGATAGCTTTCTTTCCTCTCAATTCGAGATCCATGGCGAAGGTTGCTCCGTTACCGCTTAGTTTTTCCGGCGCTCGCTACGGCTTGACAACGGGTTCGTACCTTGTTTCCCGAAGTGGGCTATCCGCGGCGGACATAGCGCCTTATTTCCTTATCTGTAACTGCCAACTTACGTCACTATGATTAGGTGCTCTTGGCCATACAATTAATGTTAACAGATGTATCAGCTGACGCGACTTAGAGATCCGTCTACCGGCCAGGCAATCCGCGCAACCATCCCCCGAGATTTCTACTCCGGGCCACGCCTAAGCGCACGGCACTGATGGTATCCACTTCAGTGCGGAAGACGTTTGAGCATCAGGATCTTCGGACTCGCTTTTTCGAGAGGCGGGTTTCATTCGGTGCGCGCTACAAGGGAGCTCAATAAAAGGGGCCGCGCTCTTTCGAGCCCGGCCCCTCGTCTCGCGTGCCGAACTATTCCTGGACCTTCGCCTTCCGCGCCGACCCGTAGCGTTTACTGAAACACTTGCGGCATCGCCGATCGCGCCGCTTGATAAAACTCGGAGCCAGGTCATCGCTCCCGCAATAGCGGCAATCCAGTTTATCTGATTTCGACTTGTTGTCAGGTTCCTTGTCGAGCGGCCGCGTAGACTTGGCCTCCATTTGGGCACCGCTCTTACGCGTTGGTTTCTTACCCGTCGACCGGGTTGTCCCCGGCTGATCCCGAGAACCCACTGGAAAGGAGTGTCTGATCGGGCGTTTGTGTCCGGGTCCCTTCTCTAATTTTGTCTTGCATTCGCGCTTGATCTCCTCAACCAGTAGATATCAGGAGAAAGCCGGATGAAGCGACGCACACCGGCATTGCGCGGCGAAGAGCTTGCTGAGGAAATCCTGAAGCTGTCGGAGCTGGATATCGACAAACTCCGGGAGCGCTGGAAGCGATTTACGGGAAACCACCCTCCCGAGAGATAGATGGGTCCCTTCCTGACTCGGGCGATCTTCTATCGCCTGCAGGAGCGGGCCTACGGCGGGCAAGCCTTCAACCTGCAGCGATATCGGCGCTCGCCCTTGACTGCATGGCTCGGCGTCAGACTATGCCGCTTTCGTCGAAGAGCTTGCCAGTCAGCGGGCTCGCTGTTGATTTCCTTCTTCGCCCGGCTGGCTTTCCTTTCTCCCAGGATCGTGGAAGCCATTGTCGCCGGTCGCCAGCCTCCGGAGCTCACCGCCAAGGCTCTGACCGAACGCGTCGAACTGCCGCTTCTTTGGAGTGAACAGGAACAAGCGGTCGGAATAATTTAGCTTGTGCCCGCCTCATACTTCCGACTGCTTAAATCCCAAACGGTCGCGCCAAATTTGCCAACAGAGATTTTCGCGGCGAATTGCGCATCAACTGCCCGAACGTGATCTTCTCCGCGACCACGTTTATGCAAATGATCACGCTGTAGCGCGCCATTCCGTGACTCGGGCGAATGATCGGCAGAGATAGGGACTCGGTGGCGGAGCGATGGATATTTGAACCCCCGGGACCTTATCGCGTGGAAGGAGGGGATTCGCCCTTAATCGAAGCTCAAAACCCAGTTTTCACAAACGGGGCATCTACATAGCGTCTACATAGAGAAATGAAAGATTCTGCTAAGACGGAAAAACCCTTGATTTACTGGCGCGCCCTGAGGGATTTGAACCCCCGACCCTCAGATCCGTAGTCTGATGCTCTAATCCGCTGAGCTAAGGGCGCGCTGAGGAACCTTCCATTCTCCACATTGCGAGCGACGCCGCAAGCAGCCTCCGGCCTATTCCGGGCGCCATCGCGCCATCCAATCCTGGTTTAGGGTTGTGAACTCGGCTGGGCGGGCAGCCATACCGTAACCGTGGTGCCCTCGCGCAATCGGCTTTCGATTTTCAAGCTGCCCTGATGAAGCTGCAGGATGTGTTTGACAATCGCCAGGCCCAACCCGGTGCCGCCCAGTTCGCGAGACCGCGCACGGTCAACGCGATAGAACCTTTCGGTCAAGCGCGGGACATCGGCGGCCGGAATTCCTTCGCCAGTATCGGCCACTATGAATTCAACGCCCGGACCCGCCGCGCCCATCGGTGCGGCGCCATTTGCGGCCGGCGCTGTGGCTGCGCGGGCCTCGAGTTTCACCGTTCCGCCGCGCGGGGTGTACTTGAGCGCGTTATCGAGCAAGTTGACCATCACTTGCGTGATACGATCGTGATCGCCCAGGACCAGCGGCAGATCCGCGATACGGCGCACTTCGAGTTCGACGCCATTGCGGCGCGCCGTCTCGCGCATCAGCTCGGCAGCCTCCTCTGCGACCTGGCTGGGCTCGAGCGCTCCGATCTTGAGCGGACTCAGTCCGCGTTCGAGATCCGACAATGAGACCAAGTCATCGATCAAGCGGGCGAGCCGCCGCGATTGGCGTTCGATAATCGAGATGAACCGGCGCTCAGTTTCGCGATCATCTACGCCCTGGCTGAGGGTTTCGGCATAACCGCAAATCGCGGCAAGCGGTGTGCGCAACTCATGCGTCAGATTGGCGACGAAATCGGCGCGCGACGTCTCATAGGATTTCAGCCGCGTGACGTCGTGGAAGACCAGCACGCGGGCTGCGGCGCCGTCCGTACGCCGCACAGGCGCGGCGCTGACTTGCAGATGACGCGCGGGCGGCTGCTGCAGCGCAAATTCGGCCGTCAGCACCTCACCGCTCTTCGAGGCGGTCGCCCGCCCGACAAATTCCTGCAGGCGCGGATCGCGGCACAACTCAATAAAGTCGCGGTTGCGGTAGTCGGTTTCAGGCAGCAACCCGAACACGTTCCGCGCCGCTCCATTCATCATCACCACTTCGCCGCGGACTCCGGTAACGACCACGGCTTCGATCATCCCGCGCAAAATCGCCTCGAATTCTTCGCGCTGCTGATCGAGCGATCTGAGGGTCGTTACGACGGTGTCGGCGGCGTCAAGCATGCGGCGTTCCGCACGGCTCATCGCGTCGCCTTCATCCGGCAAAAGATGGGAGGGCAGCTGCCGATGATCAAGCGCGTCGGCCACTGCTTCGAGGCGTTCCGCGCGGCCGGTCAGCATACGGCTGAAGCCTGCCGCGGCCGCGATCCCGGCCAACAGGCCGCCGCTGATCGCGAGAGCGGCCCATCCGGGCGCTACTTTCCCCTTGAGGCACAGCGCGACCAGCCCAACCGCCGCAGGGGCCTCGCTGGCCACGACGACGGTCGCGAGGCGCAGCAAGAGCGGCCTACCCAAGGCCCTCTGGATTGAAGCGATAGCCGACGCTGCGTACGGTCAAAATGAGCTCCGGATTGGCGTCGTCTCGCTCCACCTGCTGGCGCAGCCGGCGAACATGAACATCAACCGTGCGCGGCTCAACGAAGGTATCGCGTCCCCAGACCAGGTCAAGCAACTGCTCGCGGCTATAAACGCGCATCGGATGCTGCACGAAGAAGCGCAGCAACTCGAACTCGCGCAGCGCCAATTCCTTGCGCTTGCCGTCAACGAAGACCTCGTAGGTGCTGAAATCGATCTTGAGCCGTCCGCGTTCATACGCGCCGGGCGATGCCTGTTCGCTCGCCGGATTCGCGCGACGCAGCAAAGCCTTCACCCGGGCGACCACTTCGCGCGGACTGAAAGGCTTGACCACGTAGTCGTCGGCGCCCATCTCAAGGCCCAGTATCCGATCGACCTCGGCGCCTTTAGCCGTCACCACCAGGATCGGCAGCTTGGAGGTCTCGGGATTCGATCGCATCCGCCGGCACAATTCGAGCCCCGACATCTGCGGAAGCATCAGATCGAGCACCAGAAGATCGGGAGCCCGCCGTCCGATGCGATCGAGCGCTTCCGCGCCGTCGCCGGCCTCCTCAACCGTGAAGCCCTCCTGCGCCAGGTTATAGCGCAGCAATTCGCGAATGTCCGTCTCGTCTTCGACCACCAGTATCTTCTGACGGATGCGCTCGCGTTGAATTTCGGCCGCCTGCGTCGTCATACTTTTTTCTTTTCCATATGCCGGATCGTCCTCCCCTTGACCATGAACACCACCATCTCGGCGATATTGGTCGCATGGTCCGCAATCCGTTCGAGATATTTCGAAACAAACAGTATCCGGGTAGCCCGTGGAATGGTTTGTGGATCCTCGGCCATGTAGCTCAGCAGTTCGCGATAAATCTGGTAGTTGAGTTGATCGACCTCATCGTCGCGATCGATCACTTCTTCGGCCAGCGTCGTGTCGTCGCGCATGAAGGCGTCCAGGCTGTCCTTGACCATCGACTGCGCGATCTGCGCCATCCGCGGGATGTCGATGTACGGTTTGAGCTGCGGCTCCTGATTCAACTCGACCGCGCGCTCACAGATATTGACCGCGTTATCGCCGATCCGCTCCAGGTCGGTGGTAATCTTGAGTCCGGTCGTGATGAAGCGCAAATCGCTTGCAGCCGGTTGATGCAGGGCGAGCAGCCGGATGCAGCGCTCGTCCATCTCGGTATCCATGCGATTTACTTCGACATCGCGGGCGATCGTACTGCGCGCCTGCAAGGTGTTGCGATCCACCAGGGAATCAATGGCTTCAGCAATCTGCCGCTCGGCCAATCCACCCATCTTGAGCAGACCCGCCCGCAGACCGCGCAATTCCTCCTCGTATTGACGATTCGTATGCTGCGGCTGAGAGTTCTCCATTTCCTATCTCCCCGATTACTAACCGAAGCGTCCGGTTATGTAATCTTCCGTCTCACGCCGCGCGGGGGTCGTGAAAATCTGCCTGGTCTCGCCGAATTCGATCAGGTCGCCGGCATACATGAATGCCGTGTAGTCGGAACACCGGCCGGCCTGCTGCATGTTGTGGGTAACGATAATGATCGTATAGCTCTCTTTCAGCTCCAGCAGCAGTTCTTCGATGCGCGCGGTAGAGATCGGATCGAGCGCGGAGCAGGGCTCGTCCATCAGCAGCACCTCCGGTTCGACAGCCAGCGCGCGCGCAACGCACAAGCGCTGCTGCTGGCCGCCCGACAGGCTCGCACCGGGCCGTCCCAGCCGATCCTTGACCTCTTCCCAGAGCGCCGATCGTCTCAGACTCTGTTCGACCAGACGATCCCGATCGGCACGCGCCAGATTGATCCCGTTGAGCTTCAGGCCGGCCGCGACATTGTCCTCGATCGACATCGTCGGAAATGGCGTCGGCTTCTGGAATACCATCCCGATACGCCGCCGTACCTGAACCGGATCGACCGAAGGCGCGTAGATATCTTCGCCATCCAGCATGACTTCGCCGGTGCAGGTCGCTCCCGGCACGACTTCGTGCATGCGATTGATACAGCGCACCAGCGTGGATTTGCCGCAGCCGGAGGGCCCGATGATGGCCGTAACGCGATTCTCAGCGAAGTTCAGGCTGACATCGTGCAGCGCTTCGTTCTTGTTGAAGAACGCGCGCAAATGCTTGACGACTACTTTGTCGAGCATAACCTACCTGGCCACTCGCGCCGACCCTCTCGTCATCCATCTTACGCCTAGTTCCATCGCGAGTACGATTGCGGTCAACACCAGCGCCCCGGCCCAGGCCTGCCGCTGCCAGTCGGCGAACGGCGAAATAGCATAGGTATAAACCTGGACCGTGAGCGACGAGATCGGCTGAAACAGCGAAGTGGACCAGAACCGGTTGCCGAAGGCGGTAAACAACAGCGGTGCGGTCTCGCCGGCGACCCGTGCGACCGCCAGGATCACCCCCGTCGCGATACCGCTGATCGCCGTGCGCACCACCACCGAAATCGTCGTGCGCCAGCTCGGCACTCCGAGCGCCAGCGCTGCCTCCCGCATCTCTTGCGGGACCAGCAGGATCATCTCCTCGGCCGTGCGCGTAACCAGCGGAATCATAATGATCGCAAGGGCTATCGCACCCGAAAGCGTTGAAAATCCATAAAACGGCTTGACGAAGATCCCATAGACGAAAATCCCGACGACGATGGTCGGAATTCCCATCATCACGTCGGCCGCAAATCGAATCACTTGCGCCAACTGACTGCCCCGATTCTCGGCTAGATAGACGCCGGCGCCGACCCCGATCGGCACACCCATCAGCGTTGCGAGTCCCACCAGCTCGAAGGTGCCGACAATCGCGTTCGCCATGCCGCCGCCGACCTGCCCGACCGGTACGGGCATCTTGGTGAAAAAGTCCCAGTTGACGCTCGCCGCGCCCTTGCTCAACAGGTAACCGAGCACAAAGAATAGCGGTATCAGCGCGACCACCGTCGCTCCGATAGTCAACCCGACCATGAGATTACTCTTGATCTTCCGGTAGGAGTCGTGCCTGCGCTGCGCCGGACTAACCTTCATCGTTTATCCTTGTGAAAATGCCGCTGGGTTGCACTGTAAACCAGGGTGCGCGCCGCAATGTTAAGGATGAGTCCGAGCACCAGCAGGATCAGTCCGAGCTCCACCAGCGCCGCGAGGTTGAGGTCCGAAGTCGCCTCGACGAATTCATTCGCGATAACGCTCGCCAGCGTCGTCGAAGGCATGAACAGCGACGCCGATATTTCGGGCCGATTCCCGATCACCATCGCTACGGCGATCGTCTCTCCAAGTGCCCGCCCCAGTCCCAGGATTACCGCGCCAATCACACCCGAGATGCCGAACGGCAGCACCGCCATTCGCACCATTTCCCACTTGGTCGCGCCCAGGGCGAATGCGGCCTCGCGCTGCGTCTGCGGCACCACCCGAAAAACGTCGGTGCACACCGCCGAGATGTACGGCAGCACCATGATCGCGAGCACCACCGCCGCCGTGAACATGCTCACCGAAATGTGCGGGCCTTGAAAAAATGGCAGGAATCCAAGGTACTTCGCCAAAATCGGATCGACGTGGTCGCGCAGCCACGGACCCAGCACGAATACGCCCCACAGGCCGTAAACCACGCTCGGTATCGCCGCCAGCAATTCCACCAGAAATCCCAGCTTACGGCCGAGCCACGCGGGTGCCATCTCGCTCAGGCAAAGCGCCACTCCGAGTGCCAGCGGCACTGCTATCAACAGCGCCAGAAACGACGAAACCGCCGTGCCATAGATAAACGGCGCCGCGCCATATACGTCGTTGGAGGGATCCCAATCGGTGCTGATTAAAAACCGGAACCCAAAAGCCCTGATCGACGGCAGCGCGTGGGTAAACAGTTGCAGCGTCAGCCCAAAAAGCAACGCCAGTATCACCAGCGCCAACGCCAGCGTGCTCAGATTGAAAATGCGGTCGCCAGCCGATCGCACACCGAAACCGCGACTTCGCGTAATGGTTCGCGGCACCGCGACCCGCTCTGTCACAGTTTCAGCCAAGTCAGCCAAATTCGGTCCGTCTTTCGAGTTGGTTGTTTAACGACGTATCGCCACCGCACCGCAACAACAAATTTATCGCCTTTATCCACTGAGCGTAACGAGGAAATGTTACAGAAATGTTACATATGCGGAAAATGGCAATTAATCACGAACGCGCCAATCTGAGTTCGGCTCCCATCAATTTAGACCGACTCTATGACGGCAACACCGCCCATATAGGGCAGCAGAATCTCCGGTATCACGATGCTCCCGTCGGCCTGCTGATAATTCTCCATCACCGCGATCAGCGTGCGCGGCAGCCCCAGCCCCGATCCATTGAGCGCATGCAGAAATTCCGTCTTGCCGCCCTTTTCCGGACGATAACGAATATTCGCGCGCCGCATCTGAAAATCGGTGCAGTTCGAGCATGAACTGACCTCCAGCCACTCGCCCAGCCCAGGCGCCCACATCTCGATATCGTAAGTTGCCGCACTCGCGAAGCTGATGTCAGCGGTGCAGAGCTGCACTACCCGAAACGGAATGCCCAGCCGCCGGCAAACCTCGCACGCGTTCTCGACCAGCTTCTGTAGTTCGTCGTCGGAGGTTTCCGGCCGCACCAGCTTGACCATCTCGACCTTGTCGAACTGATGGCCCCGCTTGATCCCGCGCACGTCCCGCCCCGCCGACATCTTCTCGCGGCGAAAGCATGGCGTGTACGCGGTCAGGTTGATTGGCAGCCGCGCCGCATCGAGGATTTCGTCCCGATACATACTGGTAAGCGGCAGCTCCGCCGTCGGGATGAACCAGTAATCCTCCTCCGCGTCGTGATACATCGTGTCGGCATTCTTCGGCAGATGACCGGTGCTCGTCGCCGTCGCAGTGTTGACCATCAGCGGCGGTGCGATTTCGAGGTAGCCCTGCTCGCGCGTCTTCAAGTCGAGCATAAAGGCGATCAGCGCCCGTTCGAGGCGAGCGCCGAGGCCGGCCAGCACGTAGAAACGGGTGCCCGACAATTTGACCCCGCGCTCGAAATCGATGATGCCGAGCTTCTCGCCCAGCTCCCAATGCGGCGCCGGTTTAAACTCGAACTTGCGCGGCTCTCCCTCGCTGCGGACGACCCGGTTATCGGCCTCTCCGCTACCGGCTGGAACGTATGGCCGCGGGATGTTGCGAATGCCGAGCATCAAATCGTTGAAGCGCCGGTCGATTTCGGCGAGCGTCTGTTCGCCTGCCGCTATCTGATCGCCCAGAGCGCGCATCTCAAGACGCCGGGACTCGCGCTCCTCGGGCGCCATGCGTCCGAGTTCCTTTGATTCGCGCGTGCGGCGCGCCCGCATCTCGTCCAGTTCGCGCTGCGACTGGCGCCGCTCGGCGTCGCATTCGAGGATCTCGTCGATCTCCGCCGGCATCACCCCAGCCTTGCCCAGCTCGGCCTTGACGAAATCGGGTCGTTCGCGAATCAGCCTGATATCGATCATCTCTTCAGAATGCGTCCTTCATTAATTCAAGGCGGCAGGCGCGCCCCACACCGGTAATTGCCACGATATCGAAGCGTGCGACCCGCGCTTGCGCGTGATTGTGCCGCAAATACATCGCCGCGGCGCGCCGGATACGCTCCGATTTACGATCATCGACGGCCTCTGCGGGTACTCCGAAAAAAGCACTGCTACGCGCTTTGACTTCGACGAAAACCAGCGTCTCATGGTCGGCCGCGACCAAATCGATCTCCGCTCCGGCGGCGCGAAAATTGCGCTCCAGAATACGATACCCGCAGCGCCGCAGATGCCGTTCCGCAACGTCCTCGCCGCGCCGTCCGAGCGGGATCGCGCGCCGCCACGGCAGCTCCTCGTACCAGCGATCGAAATAGTCACCGGCGCTCACCCGCCACCGCCTGAGCCGCGCCGCCATCGGGACCGCCATCGTCGTTTCCCACGCCCTTGCAAATCACCCCCATTCTACACGCACCGTCCGCGCCCCTGCGACCCCGTTGATTCGGCACAACCTGACGCCTATCGGCGTTCTCCGCAGCAGATCGGTGCGAGCGCACTTACCGCGTCCGATTCGGCCACGATGCTCGCAAGACGATAGATTGTGGGGTGTCCGCATCTCGTAATCATCGCGAACCACAGAGAAGGCCGGTCGTGCGCAGGGGCCGTGTTTATGCTACCATTAACCTCAAACGCATTAGCTTGATCGCTTATACAGCCCTTCGCCGACCAACATGAAAGCCGAAAATACCTTTGACGATAAACCCATCCCACTCGATCGCGATGTCTTCTTTCGCTCGTTGATTCGGGAACTGGCTGGGGAACTCGAAGACATTGTCGGCCTCAATGAGGCCAGCGGTTTCGTCAGCCTCGTCGGCCAGAGCATCGGGGACGCGCTCAACTCCGATTACCGCTCGGCAATTGCTTCCGATCTCCTGGACCGTGCACAGGTCGCCGACGCCCTGGTCGATCTCAAGCGGCGTATCGGTGGCGACTTTTATGTCATCGAGGCAACCGAGGAAAAGATCGTGCTCGGGAATCGGCGGTGCCCCTTCGGCGAAAAAGTCCTCGGCCGCCCCTCGATGTGCATGATGACCTCCAACGTCTTCGGCACCATCGCCGCCGAGAACCTCGGATTTGCGAAAGTCGAGCTGCGGGAAACCATCGCCGCGGGTAATCCGGGCTGCACGGTTCTGGTCCACCTCAAGAGCACTGAAGAGAGCAATGCCGCCGATGGTCGCGAGTACGTGAAGGTTTACGTGCCGGCCGGCGGTCGGTCAGAGCCCGAACCGTTGCCGTGAATCGAGCACTGCTTTTTTCCGAAGCGGTTCGATCCCTGCCCGTTCCCATCTTCACCGTCACTTCCGACGGTCTCGTGATCGACGCCAATGCCGCCGCGATGAAGGTCTGCGGGTTGAGCCGCCTCGATCCCGGCCTTGAATTAACCGCGCTCGTGGACTGTCCGCGAGATCGGCTCCTTGCGCATCTGCGATCATGGTCGCGCAGCCGCTCTCATGTTCCCGGGAAACTCATCTGGCGCACCCCGGACGGCCTGAAGCCCCGTAAATTGAGCGCATGGTGCGCACATCCCGGCAGCCCCTCGGAGCCTGCGATGGTGATCCTGCGATGCGAGTCCGAAGGAGATCGCCGCAGCCGCTTCGTCGCATTGAACGATCAGATTGAGGCATTGCGTAAAGAGGTGCGCGCGCGGCAGGAGATCGAGGCCGGGCTCGCCGACACCATCGCCTCCCGCGACGCATTCGTCGCTATCGCCGCGCACGAGCTGCGCAACCCGCTGAACGTGTTTCAGTTGACCCTCCAGCTTCTGTACCGGCTCTCCGATAATTCCGGCGCCACCCCGCCAACTGATATTCGCGCGCTGCTGAGAAAACTCAAAGTTCAGCTCGATCGGATAACTTCCCTGGTCGAGCGCCTGCTCGACGTCGGCCGCATCCGCGCCGGCATGCTGCAGTTGGAGCGCGAGCCGCTGAACCTCGGCGATCTCGTCAAGGAAGTCTCCAATCGTTTCCTCGATCTGCATCCCGACCTAGCCCTCTCGCTCCAGGTCCAAGCCGAAGTCAGCGGAGAGTGGGATCGTCTGCGGCTCGATCAGACCATCTCCAATATCGTCGCGAACGCGCTGAAGTATGGCCTCAGAAAGCCGATCGAAATTACCGTTGGATCAAGCGGCGACGCTGCGTTTGTATCCGTGAAGGATCACGGCATCGGACTGAAGCCCGACGATCTCGAACGGATTTTCGATCGCTTCGAACGGGCCGTGCCGCCCTCCAACGTCGAAGGCCTGGGACTCGGATTGTGGATTGCCAAACGCATCGTAGAGGCTCATCGTGGCACTATTGAGGCCACCGGTCGTCCGGGTCAGGGAGCAACGTTTACTGTGCGCTTGCCGATCGCATAATTCGGCCTGCGGAGAGGCAGTCTGCCATGGCTACCACCCACACTGTCCTGGTCGTCGAGGATGACGACGAATCACGACAGTTGCTGACTGAAATCCTGGAGCTCGAAGGCTTCAGTGTCGCCGCCGCCGCCAATGGCGCCGAGGCTTGGGACTATCTTCGCCAGTCCGATAAGCCTTGCATGATCGTGCTCGACATCTTCATGCCGATTATGGACGGCCGCAAATTCCGGAGCCTGCAATTGCAGGATCAGAAGCTCGCCAAGATTCCCACGATCGTGGTCAGCGCCCTGGATCCATCGGCCATCAATGACCCCGCGGCGCTAAAGGTCTTTCGCAAGCCGGTCGATATCAACGTCCTTCTCGAGGTGGTTAAGCATAACTGCTAGGGAGGCTCTGCATCAGGCCCATCCATCATTCTGAGCGCAGCGAAGAATTCCGGGATTCCCCGCTTCGCAGACTCCGTTCAGAATGACGACCCGAGTTGTGCGGAGCTTCCTTAGGCGTAAATGCTGTCCATATCAGCCCTGTTCGAGTTTGGGGACTTATAAGTGAGTTATGACGTGTGCGGTTCCGCTGGACAAGGCCGGAGGCCACTGAGATAATCGGGGTGCGATGATACCCCGCGAGCCAGAGATCCGGACGCAACCGCCCGAACATTTCGTTCAGTTCTACCGGTCGGACATCGACGTGATCGAGCGGGTCGCTCGCCGTGCCGCTGCGGCCCTGCGCAATGGCAGTGCGAGCGTGATCGTCGCGACCCCGGAGCATCGTGCGCGGATCGAAGCTCGACTTGCCAGCTTAGGCGTTGATCTCGATTCTGCCCGGGCCAGCGGGAGACACGTTGCTTTCGATGCGGTCGAAACCCTTGCTCGTTTCATGGTCAATGGCATCCCCGATGAGACCATGTTCAACGACGCCGTTGGCAATATCGTAGCTCGGGCGGCGACTGGCGGTGCGGATCGCCGTGTGTCGGTGTTTGGTGAAATGGTCGCGGTGCTCTGCGCCTCGGACAACGCTCCCGCCGCAGTCCGGCTGGAGCGCATGTGGAACGAACTCGCGGCTCGCTTCAGCTTTTCGCTCTTTTGCGCCTATCCGCTCGAACTCTTCGCCCGCGATCTGGACGGAGATGTGCTCCTCGCGGTCTGCGCTGAACACGATCTTTCGATTCCCGCCGAAAACACCTGGTAGCCGGGCGTCAGCCACTTCGCTCGCACAGCCTTCATCCCGCGCGCACGAATCGACGAACTATGCGCCGTGAAATACAGGACCGCGGATCGAAGCGATTGTCGATGCGGGCGTCCGCGATAACCTCTTTCGCGCGCGGGCTCGGTGGGCGCTCTTGTCAAGAGTGCAGGATTTCCCCACAAACGGAAGGCGAAAATGTTTCACGTGAAACATTTTCGCCTTCCGTTCGTATTTGCGACATACCGGCTGGTATAGCTAACCTGGCGATAGGGCAAAAACGGGAATTCTGCGGACTTCCGACCGTTGCCACGCCCGACCAGCCCTAATCGCCCTTGGTGAGGTAAGCGGCCCGGCCTGCCAGACCGGCCATGTGGCGAGGTCAGCGGCCCGACCTGCCCTAACCGCCACGCGGCGAGGTCAGCGCGCGGCCTGCTGGACAGCGCCCGCTCAGGTCAAAAAGACCTCGCGCACCAGGTTGGTATCGTTATATTCGCGGCCCTCGGCGATCAGATCTCCTTCGAACCGCAGATAGAAGTTATATCGCTGCCGATACGCGCGCCCGTTTGACGCGATCGTGTCCGCCCTCGCCAGCACCGCGACGTGCGGGCCTTCGCAAATGACCGTCTCCACTTCGAGCTTCAGGCCATCGGGAAACAGCCGCTTGAGCGTGGCGGCTTCAGTGGACGCGAAATTCTGCCGTCCGTGAATTGGCGGAAACGCCGCGAGGCCAGAGACAATTTCGAACTTGAAACCTTCCGTGATTAGCCCTGCGAAGACTTGCTCATCGGCGTGATTGAAGTTCTCGATAAACCTAATCGCCGCGGCCTTTTGTTCAGTTTGCGTCATGACTCAAGATTACGTTGATTCAATCGGGTTCGCTGCGCCACGGTTCGCTGCGCCACGGTTCGCTGCGCCACGGATTCAAGCGACGCCGGCGGAGAAGACGCTCAAATCCTGCGGGCCGCCTTTTTCAATCGCACTCTTGTAGGCGGCTCGATCGCGCAGCCGCGCCACATAGGCTTGCGTTTTCGGCAGCGCTTTCAGCCGGCCGCGAGCCTCGGTGAATTCGAGCGCCCAACCCAGATTGATGTCGGCGGCCGAAAAGCCCGACTCCAGGATATAGTCGTGCCGCGCCAGCGTGTCCTCGACGTACTGCAGGTTCTTGACGATTTCCGCGTCGAAAAATCCCATGAAGACGTCATTTCCGCCACCGGTCCACGCATAGACCAGGTCCACCCCGACGCCGGGAAAGAGCGTCCCTTCGGGAAAGGCGAGCCAGCCCAGGTAATCGCCGTAATCGGGCGCGCTGACCCCGCGGCTCAACTTCCCGCCCGCGATCTTGTTGCAGATGTATTCGATGATCGCGTCGCTCTCCATGACGACTTTCCCGTCATGCTCGATGGTCGGCGCCTTGCCGAGCGGATGAACTTTCTTCAGCGACTCGGGCGCGCGCAGGGTCTCGGTATTGCGCATGTACTTGACCAGCTTGTACTCGATGCCGAGTTCCTCACAGAGCCACACGATTCGCTGCGACCGGGAATTATTCAGATGATGAACGGTTAACATCTTGCTGGTTGCCTCGACTTCTTCCTTGTCTTCGATCTGGCCTTCGATTTGGCGCTCGCCTTCGGCTTGCTGCTCGCCTCGACGCCCTTTATACAGGCAATCGCAAAACCCGCACAATCACACCCCCGGGGCGGTAGCCCGCGGCCACGTCTGAGGCGGGTCAACCCAAGTTGGCGCCACGCCGTAGGGAGACTGACTTGGGGCGCCGCAGATGTTACGATTCATAGCATCATGTCCGCCAAGAACAGCGCCACCGAAAGCAAAATCAGCCTCGAACAGGTGCGCCATGTAGCAACCCTCGCCCGGCTCGAACTCGAACCCGCCGAGGAGCAAAGCCTGCAGGCCAACATGAGCGAAATCCTGAGCTATATCGATCAGCTCAACCAACTCGATACGTCGGCGACTCTGCCCACGGCGCAGGTTGGCGAGGCCGGCACTCCGATGCGCGACGACGTCGTCACCAACCATCCCGCGCCCGAGGACATGCTCGCCAACGCGCCCGCGCGCGAGGGCCATTTCTTCAAGGTGCCGAAGATCATCGAGGGCTGACCGCACCGCGGTCCGCGGTCTTGGACGTGACCTCTGCGCTCGTGGTATGGCGAATGCGAATCATCACGATGGCACCGTTGACGCGACTAGACCCGTATTTCAGATTCTGGGTTCTCGCGCACCTCGCGGATACTAATCTTAATGCGCACGTCGCAGACTCCTTAGCTCGCTGCGCCTTCGGCTCCGCTAGTTGGGAAGTCTGAAACCTCAGTGAGGTTTCAGAAAAAAATATAGTTCCTTGTTCCTCAGCAGCTCTCCCGTTTCCCTGTGATATAAGGCTTTTATGGCATACCGATGACCGCTGAACTCAATCGACTGACTATTACCGAAGCGCGCGACTTACTGCGCAAGCGCGAGATCTCCGCGCACGAACTCACCCGCGCCTGCCTCGATCAGATCAAGCTGGTCGATCCCAAGCTCAACGCGTTCATCACGGTATGCGCGCGCGAGGCTCACGAGCAGGCCGACGCTGCCGACGCGCGCCTCGCCGCGGGTGACGCGCCGTCGCTATGCGGCATCCCGATCGCGATCAAAGACATCTACGCGACCAAGGGCGTGCGCACGACGTGCGCCTCGAAGATTCTCGAGACCTTCGTCCCGCCGTACGACGCCACCGTGATCGCAAAGCTGCGCGCCAACGGTGCGGTCTTCGTCGGCAAGGCCAACCTCGACGAGTTTGCGATGGGTTCCTCGACCGAGAACTCCGCCTTCGGCCCGACCCGCAACCCTCATAACGTGGAGCGCGTGGCCGGCGGATCGTCGGGCGGATCGGCGGCGGCGGTCGCGGCCGATCAATGTCTCGGATCGCTCGGCACCGACACCGGCGGATCGATTCGCGAGCCGGCTTCGTTCTGCGGCGTCGTCGGCCTCAAGCCCACCTATAGCCGGGTCAGCCGTTACGGCGTGATCGCCTACGCGTCGTCGCTCGATCAGGTCGGGCCGTTCGCGAAGACCGTGCGCGACGCCGCGATCCTGCTGCGCGATCTCGCCGGTGCCGATCCATGCGATTCCACCTGCTCTGCCCGCGCCGTCCCCGATTACGAGGCCGCGCTCACTGGCGACGTCAAGGGACTGCGCATCGGAGTGCCGAAGGAGTTCTTCGTCGAGGGAATCGCGCCCGAAGTCGAACAAGCGGTACGCGCGGCGCTCAAAGCCTACGAAGCGATGGGCGCGCGGCTGGTCGAAATCTCACTCCCGCATACCAGCTATGCGGTCGCCGCGTACTACATCGTCGCGACCGCCGAGGCCAGCGCGAACCTGTCGCGCTACGACGGTATCCGCTTCGGCCTGCGCGTCGATGGCGACAACAATATCGAGCTGTACAACCGCACCCGTGCGCGCGGCTTCGGCGCCGAGGTCAAGCGGCGCATCATGCTCGGCACCTTCGTGCTTTCGGCCGGGTATTACGACGCCTACTACCTCAAGGGGCAGAAGGTGCGCACGCTCATTCGCAACGATTTCGAGCGCGCCTTCGAGACCTGCGATATCATCGCGACACCGGTCGCACCGACCACCGCCTTCGCGCTCGGCGCGAAGACCTCCGACCCGCTGCAGATGTACCTTTCGGATATCTTCACCATCTCAGTAAACCTCGCGGGGCTGCCTGGCATGTCGGTGCCTTGCGGCTTCGACGGCGACGGCCTGCCGATCGGTTTGCAATTGATCGGGCCGCCCTTCGGCGAAGAAGCGATGCTGCGCGCAGGCGACGCCTTCGAACGCACTGGCGCGGTCAAACGCCGTTCGGCAATTTTGTGAGTATCACTCTTGAGTATCAGGCTATCGATCGAGAACTGATACAATGACTATTGTAATAGCTACTGAGAGGATTACTGAGTAATGGCTGCCGAAGATTATGAAGCGGTGATCGGGCTCGAAGTCCATACGCATCTGTTGACCAAATCCAAACTGTTCTGCGGATGCTCTGCGGCTTTCGGCGCCGGTCCCAATGAAAACGTCTGCCCGGTATGCATGGCGATGCCGGGGATGTTGCCGGTGCTCAACCGTCATGCGGTCGAACTAGCTATTCGGGCGGGGCTGGCGGCGCATTGCGAGATCGCGCACGAGTCGATCTTCGCGCGCAAAAGCTATTTCTATCCCGACCTGCCCAAGGGCTATCAGATTAGCCAGTACGAACTGCCGTTGTGCAAGGGCGGCTATATCGATCTGCCTGGAATAAGCGACACCGATGGGCCGCGGCGCGTGCGCCTCGTGCGCATCCATATGGAAGAGGACGCGGGCAAGAACATCCACCATCCGGATGGCAGCCTGGTCGATTTCAATAGGTCTTCGGTACCGCTGGTCGAAATCGTCAGCGAGCCAGATATCCGATCGGCCGAGGAGGCCAGCGCCTATCTGCGCGAGTTGCGCGGAATCCTCCGCTCCGTTGACGCCTCCGACGGCAAGATGGAAGAAGGCGCGCTGCGCTGCGACGTCAATATCTCGGTGCGGCCCAAGGGTCAGAAGGAATATGGCACGCGCACTGAAATCAAGAATCTGAACTCATTTCGCTTCGTCGAAAAAGCGATCGAGTACGAAGTCGCGCGCCAGATTGAGGCGATCGACGCGGGCCGGCGCATCCTGCAGGAGACGCTGCTATGGGATCCCGTGCGCGAGGAGACCCGCCCGATGCGCTCGAAGGAGTTCGCCAACGACTACCGCTATTTCCCCGAGCCCGATCTGCCGCCGCTGCGCGTGACCGGCGATTGGATCGAGGAGATCAAAGCCTCGATGCCCGAGTTGCCGGCGGAAAAGCGGGCGCGCTTCATTCGTGAAATCGGGCTGACTGAGTATGAGGCGGCGGTGCTGACCGAGGATCGCGAGATCGGCGATTACTTCGAAACGATGCTCGCGGCCGGCCTCAAGAATCAGAAGACCGCGGCTAACTGGGTAATGACCGAAGTGCTGCGCGTCGTCAACGAAAGCGGCCGGCCCCTGGCCGAAGCCGCGCCTGCCGCCGCCGAATCCGGCGCACTGCTCAAGCTGATCGAGGAAGCGACGCTTAGCCTCAACGCCGCGAAGACCGCGTTCGCCGCGATGTGCAAGTCAGGCAAGGGCGCCGCCGCCATCGTCAAAGAACTAGGGCTCGTGCAGGTCTCCGACGAAGGCGCGATCGCGGCCGCAATCGACAAGGTGCTCGCCGCGGAACCGGACAAGGTCGCAGAGTATCGCGCCGGTCGCGACAAGCTCTTCGGCTTTTTCGTCGGGCAGGTGATGAAGGCGATGGCCGGCAAAGGCAATCCGAAAGTCGTCAACGAAGTTCTCAAGGCGCGCCTCGCCGGCTGATCGATTCGTCGGCGCGCGCGCTCTCGCACCGGCATCCTCATTTGCCGGGCTGGCCATCCGCAAAGGCGTTTCGCCTCGCCGGGCAGGCCTTCCGAAGGACCAGGCGTAAGCCCAGTAAGATTGACCCGAAACGCGCAACTGTGCGGCTGAGATTGTCGCGGCTCAGATGCACCCGCACCCTCGGGAGATAAACGTCTGCTGCGAACGTGTTGAATCAAAAGAGATAATTGAGCCGTCCCCAAGGCAATGCGATTATCATTGCAGAAGGGGCGTTAATTTTGCATATTGATTTTAGCTGTGCCTATATTCGCGACCAACTCCGCAAGGGGACCCGGGGTGTGCGCGTTTTGTTGTTGTATTGCGCTCATCGCAGGACTTTTGCTGCTCGCTCCTTCATGGGCGGGCCGCGCTTACGCCACGCCTCCGGATACCCCGGAATCGGTACGCGCAACTGCCACCAATGACTCCACGCCAGATGCATCCGACATTACCGGCCCTACCGCGATCGTCAAGATGAGCGACGACGCACCCATGTATCAACCGGATAGTATCGTGATTCGCGCAGGCCAGACCGTCGAATGGGTTAACACCGGGCAGGTCAGTCATTCGGTGGTTGACGATCCTACCAGGGCCAACAAAGTGGACGACGTCTTGCTGCCGTCTGACGTGTCAACCTTCTCTTCCGGCAACGTGATGCCGGGTGGGAAGTACCGGCATACATTTACGAGCCCGGGAAAGTATCGGTACTTCTGCATGTCGCACGAAATCGACGGGATGATCGGTGAAGTCATCGTCGAGCCGCCCACGCCGGCTGAAACGGCGCGCGAAGCCTCGCAGTTCCAGTCGCAGCCGTGGCGGGCGGGTGATCGGCAGGATCGCAGCATTGACGCCTCCCACTGATCGCCCGCAGCGAAAGGTCCAGCGCTCCCGCATATATTCAAGATCCGTTGCTGGAAGCCTCTGCGCCGAATTCACGGGGGATCCCGATCACGACAGGTTAAAGGTGCGCGCCCCGTTGTCCCAGAAAATCTTGCGCCGCGCCTCATCGCTGATCGGCTGCTTCAACATCGCCTCGATACCCCACGGATAAGTGCCGTCGGGATGCGGATAGTCAGTGTCCCAGGTGAAGTTGTCGGCGCCGACCAGATCGATGGCCGCTTTCATAGTCGGTTCGTCACCGCGGAAGGCCACGCATACGTTGCGTTTGAAATACTCAGTCGGACGCAGTTTCAAATACTCATGTTCCGCATTGCCGCTGAAGTCCCAATGCTGTTCCATCCGCTGCAGCCAGTACGGAACCCAACCGCCGTCGGCTTCGACATGAATCACCTTCAGCTTCGGGAATTTCTCGAAGATGCCGTACCAGATGAGTCCCGCCATCGCCGCCATCGCTTCGAACGGATGCGACAGGATGTGGCCGCTGACGTGAGTATCCATCCGGTCGCCGAAACCCGGCACCGCCGACGAGGCCGACTCGTGCGTCGAGATCGGCTTGCCGATCTGTTCGATCTCGTCCCAGAGCGGCAGCAACGCGTCGTCCCACAGGTTATGCCCGCCGACAGGATTCGGCCGCATGTAGTAGCTGATACAGCCTTTGTCGGCGGCGCGCCGCGCCTCTTTCATCGCCTCTTCGACGCTCTGCATCGGCAACCCGGCCGCCCATTTCAGCCGGTTGGGATCGGCTGAAGCGTAGTCGCAAGCCCAATCATTATATGCGCGCGTACAAGCCGCCAGCAGCTTAATATCGCGGAACTCGCGTCCGAGCATCTGGCCGGCGACGGTCGGATACATGATCTGAACATCGACGCCCTGCTCGTCCATATCGTGCAGCCGGCTCTTCGCGCTGAAGCCGTCCGCTTTGGCCGTGTCGAAGCGCTTCATCGCCTTGGAAACGGCACTGAGAAAGGCTGGCGCCGCCATCGGATACTTGCCCTTTTCGCGCACGAACGATTCGCCCTCGACCAGGAAAGTGCGGCGATTCGATTCCGGCGCCCGTCCGATCCTGGGCGCACGATCCTTGTAGGCGTCCTCGATATAGCGCTCCCAGAGCCATTCCGGTTCCATTAGATGTGAGTCGGTATCGACGATCTTGAATCCATTTCTCATAGTCAGTTCACCTCAGTGGCAATGATGTAACTGCATAGTCAACAATCAGTTCATTCGAATGCGGGATTCGGCGCCGCGCCGATGGGCGAGACCTAACCCCCTGCCCCTTCCCTAAAGGGAAGGGGTGACCACTTTTAAATCTTGAATAGTCAGTGTACCTAATATAGTCACTTCGCCTTTGCCGATAATTGCGAAAACTTGCTCGGAGTTTTGACGCACCTCGCAGACTCTCAGATTCTTATTTGTGCGCACGTCGCAGACTCCTTTGCTCGTTGCGCTTCGCTCCACTAGTGTTGGTCGGCTCTCAGGTTCGCGTAGCGACCCCCGGCCCAGCCGATTTACAGCTGCGGCATGATTAGCGCTTTGACGCCCTTGCGATTGCGCAACAGCTCGAATGCCTCGACGCCGTGATCGAGGTCGAACCGATGCGTGATCATCGGCTTCATGTCGATCGCCCCGCTCGCCACCATCGCGACCGCCCGCCGCCACGTCTCGGGCATCCGCACGCGCGACGGGATTATCTTCACGCCATGAAAAAATAGCGACCGCATCTCGGCGCTCGGAATGTCCCGCGCGGGCCATCCGAGTTCCACTACTTCACCGCCTCGCTTCACCAGCTGCCGCACCGAATCAAGGAAGCCAGCCGCGTCGAAAACCACGTCCGCGCCATGCTCGGGCAGCAACCCGCGGACCTGGTCGATCCAGTCGCGATCCGACGCGCATACGGTCTTGAAACCCATCTCGCGGGCGAGTGCGAGCCGTTCCGCATCGGCTGCCAGTCCGGTGATTACGATCGACGACAGCCCCAGCGCGCGCGCCGCGAGCGCCGTACACAAGCCGATCGGTCCCGGCCCCTCGATCACTGCGCTATCACCGGCGGCGAGCGACGATTCCTCAATCGCGTGCAAGCCCGTCGCGAACGGCTCGAGCATCGCGGCCTGCTCCATGTCCATCGCTTTCGGCACCACCCACGAATTGCGTACCGGCGCGATCGAGTACTCGGCAAACGCGCCGCCGAGGCGTCCCGGCGTGTGGCAGAAATTGAACCGGCCGGAGGTGCATGCGGGGCATCGTCCGCACGGGCCGAAGGGATCGAGCGCGACGTGATCGCCAACCTTGAAACCGCTGACGCCCTTGCCGACTTCAACCACTTCGCCTGCGGGCTCATGGCCGATAACCGCCGGCATCGAGGGCACCGCACGCTCCGCGCCCAGTTCCCATAGATAGATGTGGAGGTCGGAGCCGCAGATCCCGCAGGCCGCGACCTTGACCAGGAGTTCCTCCGGCCCGGGCCGGGGCACCGGCACCTCGACGATTTCGACGCCGAGTTCGGGCCGCGTTTTGGCAATCGCTTTCATCGGGATCGGTGCCTCCAGCGCCTATTAATACGATTGTGCGGCGCCTCCCGTCAAAGTCTTCTTTTTATGATTGACGCTCGCGATGCTCGAGTAGGCGGCCAAGTCTCGCGATAACGGTTTATGCCTACTTGAGAACCCTCGCCAACCGTGGTCGTACTGATATCACTCATGGCCTTATCAACGGGAAGTCTGAAACCTTGACACTAGACGAGCTTGCGAGTCGAGCAATACTAGGGGAGCGAAGCGCAACGAGCTAAGGAGTTCGCGAGGTGCGCAAGAACTAAGAATCTGTGTGGAGCTCGCGAGGCTCCAGTAGGCGGCCAAGTCTCGTTGCGATGGAAGAGGCGATAAGTGGATTTTGAGTGCTTGACGCACGTCCTCTATTGATGGCGTGATCAGCGCGTGGCGGCTCATCCGACGAACTCCGGGGCCCAGATGCTCACGGCGGGCGAGGCGGCGGCGCAGCTTGGCGTCAAACTCGGCACGCTTTACGCCTACGTCAGTCGCGGATGGCTCAAGAGCTATCGCCGCAAAGTCGGACGCCAGGCGCTCTATCGCCGATCGGATATAGAGGCGTTGCGCGGAGTGATTGCACCCGAGCGCGGCGTACGGGCACGATCGCTGCCCGATGCGTCCTCATGGGTAACCGTTGCACAAGCGCCCAGCGATGGGTCTTCGACGGGCGTCATCGTCGCCGAATCCGGCGTCAGCTCGATTATCGAAGGCAAGCTCGCCTATCGTGGGTATCCAATCGAAGAATTGATCGAACACGCGTCCTTCGAGGAAGTTTGCCTGCTGCTATGGAGCGGCGAGCGGCCGCGTCCCGAAGAGGTCGAACATTTGCGCGCGGGTATCGCTGCGGCGCGAATTCCTCCGCCAGTCGTCGCCGCGCTGGCCGCCGTCGGCGCCGGCGCGCCGCCGTTGCTGCGGCTCGCCGTGATGATGCCGAGCCTGGCCGCCGCCGAGCATCGCCTGCCGGCGCGCTCGCGCCTCGACCAGGCCCGCATGATCATCACGGTGCTGCCGCTGGGACTGGCGCCGACGGCGCCAGTCCCAGCGGCGTCCGAGGCTGCCGGGGGCGGCGCGGGACGCGCCGCCCCCGGCAGCCTCGGAATGGCCGCGCGTCTCTGCGAGCGATCGCTCGCAGAGCACACCGACGCTGACCGCGAGGCGCTTGACTGCGTGCTCGTCGCTTGCGCCGAGCATGAGCTCAACGCTTCGACCTTCGCCGCCCGCGTCGTCGCCAGTACCGGCGCCGACCTCTATGCGTCGGTGCTCGCTGCCCTATGTTCGCTGTCGGGACCGATTCACGGCGGCGCCTGCGATCGTATCGAGAGCATGTTCGCCGAACTCAACGCCGGCGTCCGTATCGATGAAATGCTTGACGCCTTCGGCGCGAAACACTCGCTGCCGCCTGGCTTCGGCCACACCATTTATCCGCGAGGCGATCCGCGCGCGACGCTGCTCAAGCGCGTCGCCCGCGCCACCGCCAGGCGGACGGGTCGGGAGCTGTTCCAGACCGCCCTCGAAGTCGAGGACGCGGTGTGGAAGCGCGCGCGCCTCCGCCCCAATCTCGACTTTTACCTCACCGTATGCGTCCGGCTGATCGGCTTTCCGCGCGGGATGCCCGCAGCGATCTTCGCGATGGGCCGCGCCGCCGGATGGATCGCTCACAGCCTCGAGCAATCCGCCGACAACCGTCTTATCCGACCCCGGATGCGTTACCACGGCTCGCCCCCGCGCCACTGGGAGTGACCGCGACGTTTCGCTGAACTGCCGGTTTTGTGGCCCCTCGCACGCCCTTCCTTTTCAGAGAAGGCGCCGGGGATTAGGTTTGTTCTCTGCTCCGTGAGATCTGACACAACGGAAGGACTCGGCAATGGAATTCGGCACTCTGATATTCACGAAACCCCAGCGCGCGATCAGCGACACGAAGCTCATCGAGGAGCGGGGCTTCACCCACGCATGGTTTGCGGATTCCCAGATGATTTGGGGCGACGTGTACGCATGCATGGCGTTGGCCGCCGTCAACTCGACGAGAATCAAACTCGCGACCGGAATCTCAGTCGCCTCCAACCGGATCCCGCCGGTGACCGTTCACTCGATCGCCACGATCAACGAAATCGCCCCTGGCCGCGTCATCCTCGGCTTCGGCACCGGTCACACCGGGCGTCGCGTGATGGGCTTGCCGCCGGTGCGCTTCGCCGATTTCCGCGAACAGACGCGCGTCATTCGTGATCTCCTCAAGCATGGCGAAGCCACTTACAACACCGAAGGTTTAAGCCGCAAAATCCGCTACCTCCATCGTGATCGCCGTTTCATCAATCTCGACGACGCGATCCCCTTCTATGTGGCTGCGAACGGACCGCGCACGCTGGGAGTGGCGGGCGAATTCGGCGACGGCATCATCACGACCGGCGTCGCCACGCCGGAGCGGCTGCAAGCGGTCTTTCGCCACGCCGAGGAAGGGGCGCGCAATGCGGGCCGGGACCTCGAGCGCCGCCTGCCGTGCGTTTCGCTGACCCACGTGATGGTCACCCGGCCCGGCGAGGCGATCGATTCGCCGCGGGTCCGCCAGATGGTCGGGCCGTGGGTGGTTACTTGCCTCCACGCGATCGCCGCCGGTTACGCCAAACCGCGCTCGCTACCCGCCGACGCCCGCAGAATTTACGACGCCTACGCGGACTACCTCGCGCATCTGCCGGGTCCGCCGGAGGAACATTACCTGGAACTGCACAACGGCCATTGCACCTTCGTTCCCGATCGCGAGCTGTGCTTCGTCACACCCGAAACCATCCGCGCGACCACTCTGATCGGACCGCGTGAACAGATAATCGATCAATTACGTGCGCTGGAACGTGCCGGACTTGATCAAATCATCCTTAATCCACCGATGGATGGATTCGCCGAATTCGTTGACGACTTCGCGCACGAGGTTATCGAACGGTTCTAACTGTCACCGATGCGACAAAAACGGGCCACCTGTGAACCATGAACGGGGCGGTGGGGTCGCTTCCAGCGCCGATCCTGCCTATCATCGCGGTTAGTGTTTATGTGGGGCCGCAGGGGATTACCGCAACACGGCAGCCGATACCGTCCGGGACCGCTTCTGAATGCGATCCGCTAATTGCGATCTGTGCACAGGAATCAGTCTGCCTAATTTACTTTAGTGTTACGGTCCTATAAAAACTTAACGTTCGGCGATACCATCTTCAGTCGATGGCGGCGAATTGGGTCCATGGCCGAGGGTTGTTGGCGCTAGCGGCGTCGGCGGCAATTTAAGAGGGAAATGTCGAAGATTCGGATCGCCATAGTCGGGATAGGCAACTGTGCATCCTCCCTGCTCCAGGGTCTGGAATTCTATAAGCATGCGACCGACGGCGCCCGTCATAAGCCCGTCGGCCTGATGCATTATGATCTCGGCGGCTATCTCCCCGGCGATATCGAAGTGGCTTGCGCGTTCGACGTCGACTCCCGCAAGATCGATCGACCGCTCGAAGAGGCCTGTTTCTCGCAGCCCAATAATACCGTCACGATATGGCGCGACCTGCCCTCCTACGGCGTCACAGTCGATATGGGCGAGATCCACGACGGCATCGCCCCGCACATGAGCTCCTATCCTGCCGACCGGACCTTTCTGCCCGCCAGCTCGAAACCGGTCGATATCGAGAGGCGCCTGCGCGAGAGCGGCGCCGAGGTGATGCTCTGTTATTTGCCTGTGGGCAGCCAGAAAGCCGTCGAACGTTACGCCCGCGCGTGTATGGAGACCGGAGTCAGCCTGATCAACTGTATGCCCGTGTTTATCGTCTCGAACGAGAAGTGGGCGGCGGAGTTCACCGAGCGCAAGATTCCGGTGATTGGCGACGACGTCAAGTCGCAGCTTGGCTCAACCATTTTACACCGCACCATCATGAAGCTGTTCGCCGACCGCGGCATCAAGCTCAAGCACACCTATCAGCTCAATACCGGCGGCAATACCGACTTCCTCAATATGCTCGACCGCGCGCGTCTTGGCTCCAAGCGTACCTCCAAGACCGAAGCGGTGCAGAGCAATCTGCCCGAGCGGATGCCCGATGTTGACGTTCACATCGGACCCTCTGACTACATCCCGTGGCAGAATGACAACAAGGTCTGCTTCCTGCGCATCGAGGGCGAAGGCTTCGCCGGCATCCCGATCGAACTTGAATTGCGGATGTCCGTGCAGGACTCTCCGAATTCGGGCGGCGTCGTCATCGATGCTATCCGATGCCTCAAGCTGGCGCGTGACCGCAAAATCGGCGGCCCACTCTACTCCATCTCCGCCTATACGATGAAGCATCCGCCACGCCAGATTCCCGACGACATCGCCCGCGACCGGGTCGAGAAGTTCATCTCCGGCGAACTCGAACGCTAACGCGCGGCATCCCACGCCGTCACGGCGGCATCCATGCCGGCGGTGGGCCTCGCTTTCGTTGGTCGATATCCCAGCTATCCCGTCACGTGATTTGCCGCGCCGCACTTGGCGATTCGATATCACCTGTCACCGCCGCACACACATTCTGACAGTGTAACCTTGAACGAAGCGGAGTTCGGCCCACAGGCTAGACTAGACTGGTATCCAATCGCGAAGACCTTGCTTCAGTGATCGCGAAAACCCTCATCGATAGCCGTGGAAAGACTCCTGCGATTTAACATTGTGGGAAGCGTGAAACCTTTTAAAGGTTTACCTCAGGAGTTAGCGCCACGGGCCCGGGCGTACAGGCCGGGTTCGTCAAACTCAGATCGGCGGCGTTGATGCGGACAATTGTCGTACCGCCATTTTGGGCCACGAAGAGATTACCCGAGGAGTCAAAGACGGCACCCAACGGACCGTTGAAATCCGAGCTCGAAAATGCGCAGGCAGGCACAAGTCCCGTACCGCTCGAAGAGGCGAGCTGCATCGCTGTGTATGCGTCGATCACGTTGCCGCCGGTATCTTCGATAAAAAGATCTCCGTCCGCATCGAACACCGCGAACTGCGGGAAATTGAAGCCCGGTACGCCTGCCGAATTAGTAATCGCGAAAACCGGGGTCGGGTTAGGCGTCTTGCGCAGAGCTTGCAGTTGCGCCTGCGTGAACTCAAAAACTCCTTCGCCCGAGCCATCAGTCCCTCCATCGACAACCCAGAGATCTCCTGAAGGGTCGAATAGTGGGTCCTGGGGGCTGGTGAACGCCGGACTGCTAGAGTTCAAGATTAGGTGGGGCTTGCGGTTAACGACACCATCCGCGCCGACTTGCTTGTCTGGAAATTGCAAAACATTCGGACCACCGCTGTTCGCGACCCAGAGGCCGTTTATATCAGGTGTAACGGGCCTGACGATCGCCGGAATTGATGAGTTATCACCACCACATCCCGTTGCTAGCACGGTAAGGGCTATGGCGCCGGCGGAAAATGACATCGCGAGGCCGCTCGTAAACCAACTTCTCCGTTGCGAAACAATCGCGTCTTTACCCATAGCCCGTATCGCCCTCCCCCTTGTCTTATGGTGCTGTCCAAAATCGTGGCGTTTCTGTCAAGCCACCTTGCACGGCGGATGGCCTTTGCCGCTGGCGGCCCTCATCTAAATAACCGCGAGACGTGCCATGCAAATTGCCCGTGCTCAAATCTTCTAGTTTTCATTTCTGCACGGAACGGCAGCTATTAGACCACACGAATTCGTCCGGTTACTGCATGGCGTAGAATAAGTACCACGACCGCTCCAATAAATGCGACAAGAATGCTCCCCAAGTTGAATCCTGTGACGCCATGCCCAACTACCATACATTGGTTGCGACAACTTTCCAGAGTCAAATACCTGCCAGATCGTGAAAGGGCAGGAAAACTAAGCACCTCCGCGGGCCGATGGCCCGCGGGATCCAGTAAAGATGTTGTAGCCCGACGATATGATTGATACGGAAAGCACCGGCATGACGCACTTTGGCCCGCACCAAAACGATGAAGGCCGCATAGCCGGTCTCACGTAATCCATTGGGACTAAAAGGAGGTAATCCCCAATCCTGGCCGTCAGTATTGAGTAGGTCAGGGCGAACTGGAGTCGTGCCTCATCGGCATCGAAGCCTTCACCGGCGCATCCTTTTGGCAGCGGCTGTTCGAAAAGCCAGGTTACGTCGTGAAGATCATGGCCCCGCAGTTATGTGAAGCCGTTCGTGCGCCGACAGAAGAACGACCGTAATGACGCCGGGGCGATCTGCACTGCGGTACAGCAGCGGAGCATGCGGTTCATGCCGAATAAGAGCCTCGAACAGCAGGACATCCGAACGCTCATCGCGCGCGGCAGCGGTTGGTCAATAATCGCACCCCACTGATCAGCCAAGATGCGCGGACTTCTGCTCGATCCTGGTATAGCGATCGTGGTCTCTGCAACCCAGTTGCGGCGGCTCATCCCTAAAGTCTTGTCGGAGTCCAACACTAAGCTGACTGAGATGATCGAGAGATAGTCTCGATCCTGTGCGCTTTCATGCTCCAAATCGATGAACGCATCAGGCATTTGATCGCAAGATCGCCGAGATCTTCAAAGCCAGTGATGTTTGCCAAAGGATAGCCAAGATCAAAGGAATCGGGCCGAAGACTGCAACCGCGATGATAGCGGCTATCCCATTTGGGCGCGCCATAAGTGGTGACGCCGGATAGATGTTTGCAATCGATTCTCGTCAGAACTGAACCCGAACCTCCTTGCCACGTGGGAGCCGTCCATAGATGTAGAAGGTCGCGTCCGAGATCCCGTACCGCCGGCATAGCTCCGGCGTCTTCGCTCCTGCCTACATCCTGGCCCGATAGGTCGCCGTCTCTAGCTCTCGCTTCCAGCACTTCAAATTCCTGATGAATGCGGGCAACGGCCTGGTCGTGGGGCACGAGGTACTGGTCCTTTCCGGTGAGCAGTTACCCTCGTTGTCCCGTCTCAGCGTCTTTCAGCGTCGAGAGCGCTTCCTGCAGCTCTCCGGCCGCACTAGCCCCGCCCACGGGGACTTTTTCGTCGCACATTGCTCCGAGTAGGAGTTCACCGGGTCGGTATCCTGGAACGCAACAAAATCAACAGCGAACCACAGAAAAGTAAGAGGTCGAATCCGAGTTCCTGCCACATCCTGGTTCGCGAGGGCGCGCCGGCGCCGAAGCATCCGCAGTCGAGAGTGAGGCCTCGAAGGAGTGCCGACGCTAGTGCGGTGAAAAATACGACGGAGATGAGAGCAACGGCGAGCGCTCCGACGCGCCGCGACCGAGGCCATAACAGTAGAAGACCGCAAGCGACCTCAAAGGGCGGCAGGCCAAGGGCCAGCGGGCTGATGAGCCTTGCCGGCAGAATTGCGAAAGCAGCTATGCTATCGGCGAATTGGAGCGGATCGCGAAGCTTGTCAATGCTGGCATAGAAGAACACTGCGGCTACTCCCAGGCTTACCGCGGGAACGATGTAGTTGCTCGACGAACTACGGCGAGCGGTCATGGGTTGCTACCGGTGGTTACCGGAAGATTCCCGGCGGACCATTCCTGCCATCCCCCCGTGAAGACGCTTACATCGTCGTAGCCGAGAGTCACCAGCGCATTGGCGACGAGGCGGCTGTCATGACAATCACCGCCGCCGCAATAAACGATGATTGGCTCCACCTGAGCGTCCTTCAGGACACTACTCAACTTCCGATAGTCATGCGCGAAATTGTCTCGCGCCAGATTGAGTGCTCCCGGCACGTGGCCTTGTTCATAAAAGGAAGACGGCCGCGCATCGAAGATCAAGGTACTTTTGCCGGCAAGAGCGGAACGGAATTGTTCGAGTCCAACGGTCGCGGCGGGCGCGTTCTTGAAAGGTGGCGAGACGATGAGAGTAGTTAGCTCCGCATCGAAACGCTGTTCCGGAGATTGATACATAATTGGCAGCGGCAATGAGCGAAATCGATTTATGACCAGGCCCGCTGCGAGCGAAACCAATGCGAGACAGATCACGGCGATTAAGTCGCGGGCGTAGGTCAGGTACGGTTCGTGAACACGCATTACGCTGAGGACCTCATTGGGCTGCGGGCGATCCTCTTTCGAGAAGGAGTTCATTGGCCCTGCTGGTTACTTCCGCCGGCGCTCTCGACCAGTCGTTTTCCGTCGGCGGCCTGTTCCACGTCGCCCGCTACTTTCAACGGATTAACCTCGAAGGCGACATACTGAAGCTGCAGGTGACCGTCGCTGCCGACCAGGAAAAACTCGAGAACGTGATCTACCGACCCGTCGGGCTCGTGCTGCCGAGTCAGCTTGAAGCGCGCCATCAGGCGATCGATATCTGCCGGCGGACCGGTCAGAAATAACCAACCGTTGCGGTCCGCGCCTTGCTGCTTTGTGTAGTTGAGTAAGTCAGCGGGACGGTCGTGCTCGGGATCGACCGTAACCGATACCAATTGCACCTGTGAGCCGAGCAGAGGGCCTAAGTGGTTAGCGACGGATTTCATTCGAGCGGTAAGCATCAGGCAGGGGCCCGGACAGGTGGTATAAAAGAAATCGAACAACAGCGGCTTACCCTTAAGTGAAGCGAGATCGACTTTCTGGCCATGTTGATCTACGAGAGTGAGGTCCTGCAAGACGTCGGGAGAATCGCTGACGGCGAAACCTCCGCTTTCGTCGACGGTGTCGGTCTGGCGGTTACAAGTGGCCAGCGACGGCCCCGTTGCCAGCAGGATCAGCAAGGCCAATGAACGACTGGAACGCTTTGATAATTGTTTCAAGAGAGTTGCGGACATTTTATATAACTCGCGCGGGTTACTGCGGCCGCGAAGTGATAAGGATCCCCATCAGCGAGGCGCGGTCGCGTTGTTCCTGAATCTCATCTTCGTATTCTGCACGCGCGCGCGCGGCGAGCGCGGCCTGATCGTGCTGAGCAGTGTCTTTGCACCGTGAGATTTCATGGTCTTCGTTCGCGTCGGCTTGCTGCGCCATCTGTCCGGCAGGTACGTCAGGCCTTGCTACCTGCGCAGCCGGATCGTTGCTGCGACCGACCGCTTCCTTGATGCATTGTTGCTCGCGGTCCGAGATTTCCTCGCTCTGGATCTGGAGTTTAATGGACCTCGCATTCGCTTCCGATGAATGATTTGACGTGGCACATCCGGCGAGCACAATCGCAACGGCAAGAGCGAGGGTCTTCACGGCTATTTCTTTGAAACCGGCGCGCGGCGCTCATTCATATAAGCAGTTAAAAGTTGATGCTCATCATTACGGGCTCGCAGTTGAACTTTGAACCGGTGATGTTTGTGCCGCTGGTTTGCCCCGCAACAGCGGGAGAACTGCTGCCGATAGGCTCTTCTCCGTAGCCAGCGTTACGTCTGGTGTAAACTTCGCACGCACCACGCCGGTTCCGTCGACGATGAACGTCACTGGCAGTGAACTGGGATCGCCGAAATCGTCGTCCTTGACGTCATCAAGCATCGCGGCGGGATAGCTGAACGATTGCATCACCTTGTTCACGTTTGATCGTTCATGAGGTCGATCCGCGCTGATCCCGATCATCTCGAGACCCTGAGCATGATGGTGGCGATAGAAGGCGTCGAGTGCCGGCATTTCCTGCCGGCAAGGCTGACACCATGTAGCCCAGAAGTTGATCACGACCACCTTACCGCGCAGTGCGGAGAGGTCGAAGGTCTGACCATTCAACTCCCGGACCACAAGTTTCGGCGCTGGCTGCCCGACCTCAGCAACTGCGAACGCGCATGGCACGGACGCGATCGTCATGAAGATGATGATCACGCCCAAGAGAGCCGCGGTTAAAGACGTCAGGCGCATTTCAGGCTCATATTCTCAGAAATCGTAACTGAGAATCGACTTGACCAGGTACGGGGCGATCAACTGGTTGCCGTTTGCATAAATGAAAGCCGGGAACTCCACATCGGTATATAATCGCAACCCGAACATTCTAATCTCGCCCCCGGGTGCGAGCAGCAGACGATCATAACCGCTGCTCGGTTCGTTGGATTCGACCCCCATGTCATGTGTCCGAACGGCACCGAGCACGGTGAACATCGGAGCGAGCTCCTTGAGCGGCCCGAAATGGCCGAAGTCGTAGAAGAAGCCGAGTGCGCCGTCGAATTCCTTGCCAGGTGTGTAATTTCCCGTGGACATAAACGGGTACTCATACTGGACTTGCGTAAACCAGCTGAATGGACGTTCGCGAAAGGTCAGATTGATATTCCCAATCTTCGCGGGGAAGGTACCAATCTTGTACGCGCCGAGCAAAAGATCGGTGCTGCCAGTGCCAATCGAAGTGTCGCGATCGAAGTTGTAATAGGTGTGATCTCCGGTTGGCAGCTTGAACCCGGCCAGTATTCCTAGCGACATGTCCTCCAATAGGCCGGTATACATGCCCCAGATGCGCACGTCGCCAAAATTGGCGTGGTTGTATTGGTTTATCTGGTCGGGGTTGGTGCCGCTTTCCGTCCTGAAAGTCCGGATCGTATATGGAACCGTTACCATCGCGCCCCAGTCGTGGTTGAACATGTATTGAGCGCCGGCCGTTACAAAACTTGTTTTGATTTGTTTGTCGGTATTGTTGCCGGCGGATGAAGGCTGCGTCGCGTGCCAGTTGATGTACTGATTCATGAAATCGTATTCGACCCATAAAGTGCCGCCCTCGCCGTTGGGGATCAATGACGGAGTGCCAACGTCAAAAATGCTGCATCCGCAGGCACAGGCGAAAGCGAGAGCAGGCGCCATCGCGATGACGAAGACGGCTGCAATTAACGACCGCCCGAAGCGAGTCCACAGATCGGATCGATGTGCTGAGGCCTTGTCCGAGAGAATACGCGCTGAGTAGCGTCGCATAAGAGATCCTCCCAGCGGCTTACGGGAGCCGCCGAACGCGAAGGCTCAAGAGCACCGCAAAGTTGCAGTATCTCAAGCTCAATTCAGGAAAATATGTTTAGTGGAGGAGCTGCTCAGACGAGCTTCGGCGGAGGCGTATCGGGCGCGGCACGATGATCGACCGGGCGCGCGGGCGTGGCGTCTACCGACGAACCTACATCGATGAGAACGAATTCCGGCACAATTGGAGCCGGAGGCGCAAGTAATGTGTTGAGAGTCAGGTTGAAAGTTTGCAGAGGCTGGCAAATGTTGATTGTCAATTCCGGTTGGCTCGGTCCAGCCACGACCAACCCGACAGCCGAGGGCATGCCAACGAGCAGAAGGACGAGCGACAGGACTACACTGAGGTTCCGTCGATCAGTCTTTGAGAACAACCTTGCCATACCTGCCACCACTTCTAAAACATCCCGCGCACGCGTTCAAGATCGGCAGGCTTGATGGTCCCGTCTCGGTCGATTCCGCGTCCCCCGAGCCGCGCTCGGGTCAATAAATATGCGCATCATCGAGGATCACAAGAGTTGGCCGCCAAGGGTCGCGTGCCAGATGGATAAGTGATTCCAGAAGAGTTTAACGAACCGGTTGCGATCAGTAAGCTTGAGTTCACACAGATCCACGACGGCGGAAACCTTGTACTCTCAAGCAGCGACGCGCGAGTAGCGCAGCGTGGCGCGATCGGCAGTTAGTGTCGCCTATCGCGCATGAACTGGCGGCACGACGGCTCGGGGAGATCGCAATGAGGCGAATCCTCATGCGCCAGGGGCTTCATTGGGTCGTACCGACAGTCGCGGTGAAGATCTTGTTCATACAGCACGCGCGAGGCTGGATGACGGACAATGCCGTCCCTTTTTACGATCATACCGCTGCTTCCGGTCACCTGTGTTCTCGCAGGGGTTCACGTCGATCGTAGCTTTTACTGGGCCAGCGGCTTTCTCACGCTGGTGGCTGTGATTGGGACTGAGGTCGAAACCTATCTCTGGTTCGCCGTCGTGTTGCTTCCGCTCGCGGTTGCTGTCGCGTTGGTGTCGGCCATGTAACTGCACCGCGGTTCCAAGGTTGGCTCGGCGTCGGCACCCACCCTAACTTCCTGAGGATCGTCGCGGTGAATACACAACAGCTATGTCAGCATTTCCTGGAGCATTCCCGTTTGAAATAGTCCTGATTATTCGCAGCATGTTTTAGATCAATCAGGGCACTAGAACTTCGCCTCCCGGGGCGCTCCCAATGTCGAGGATAATTCTGATTGCTCTATTCGACAGTCAAGGCTTGTTAATCCGATCCTTCTCAGACTCTCGTTCTTACAGAATGTCTACTCGTCTCGCATACTTCGAGCGGTCCCCTGCCTTCAGAATTTAGACCTAATCACTTTAGAATGGTCAGCGCGATGAGTGTCCAGCATTTTGGAGTACCCATTCCCCGTGCTGGTGAACAGTGCATTCCGAACACACATTAGCGGTATACACATTTGCTTCAGACTAGCTACCGTCGTGATATGTGCTTCAGATAACCGATAGCTCTTCTTTCCCGATTCTTTTGCGTCCACACTCAGCTAGAGTGACGGATCAGAATGCACGAGAGGTGACGGACTAATGGCTTTATGGCACGGCCGACCCGCTGGCGACTCGGAACGATGGTCTGGGCACAAACTTGTACAAGCGACACCACAACCGCGATGACGCACAATCTTTGGGGGATGAGACTCGAAGGTGGTGCATCGTGGACGGCTAACAAGGTTAAGAAGGCTGTCAGCGGACTGGGCAGCCAAATCGATCCTTAACGTGCGGTAAGACTACGGTTACCGTGTCAGCAAGCAGCCTAGGGACCGACCCGCGACTGATCAATATCCTTAGTCAGCGGAAGCACGAGAACAATATTAGTTATCTCAGTAAACTCGACAAGAAATGATTAGGAGTGCAAATTCAAATGACGAAAACGAACTCAGTCGTAGCCATCTACAATACCCACTCGCAAGCAGAGGAAGCCGTGAAAGACCTGCAGAAGTCCGGGATCGACATGAAAAAACTGTCAATCGTGGGAAAGGACTACCACTCCGAAGAGAATGTTAGAGGCTACTACAACACTGGCGACCGCATGAAGTATTGGGGAAAACTCGGTGCCGTGTGGGGTGGGTTTTGGGGAATGCTGTTCGGTGCCGCCGCCTTTGCTATCCCAGGAGTTGGGCCGGTTTTGGTAGCAGGTCCTCTGGTCGGGTGGATTATTGGCGCGCTCGAAGGCGCGGTAATAACGGGTGGCCTGACGGCGATCGGCGCGGGATTATTCAGCATCGGTATACCCAAAGATAGTATTGTCAAATACGAAACGGCGCTCAAAGCTGACAAATTCATTGTCGTGGCCCATGGCACAGCGGCGGAAGTGGCCAAAGCCAGGGACATCATGCAAACCTCACGCCCGGTGGAGCTTGCCGCACACGGAACCGAAGTCGAAGCGCCCGCTGGAGCAGCAGCTCATTGAGGCTTTCCCAATAAGCCCAGCTCCGGAATCAGTGTTACTAAGCATAAGGCCGTAGCCAGCGAGCTTAAAAGCGATAACCAGCCAAAGAACGCGAGCGAGAAAGCGATGAACAAGCCATTAACCTCCAAGAGCCGTAGGGACTTTATTGTTAAGGCTAGTCAGCATCTGAAGACCATGAGGATTGCATTGATTCATGAACTTGCATCCGATATTTGGGCCGGGCATTCAGTTAGTCATGATGGCGGCTCTATGGACAGCGGAGACCTTGCTTCTCATGAACTCGATCAACACATGTCTGTGTTATTATCTGAACGCGAGAGGGAGCGAATCATCGAGATAGATCGAGCGCTTAAGCGAATGGACGAATCGAACTACGGCGTGTGCGAGGCTTGCGGGCTTGAAATCGCCGAGCAGCGGCTTATTGCGATGCCTTTCGCACAGCGTTGCCGCGACTGCCAACACGATGAAGAGCGGAAGGCGAAAGGTTGGTACCACGACAACGATATCGAACAAGAGCGGTCTAAAGAATTCGGATCTAACCCTCTAGAAGACGAGAGCAGCCGGGAATCGATGCGTAGTCCCCGAGGATGAATCACATGCGATGGTGAACCTGCACCGGGCGGCCGGGCTGGATGAACGATAACCGCCTGACTTGAGAGGTCAGGCAGCCGCTTTCGCATGATCGAATGTCAACTCGGAGACAACTGCGATCGAGGTGTAGGTGCGTTCTGCAACTGTCTCCTCGAAACGCTCCTCAGGACATGACGTTATCAACGGGAGCCCTTGCCCTTCGATTTGTGGCGCATCGAAAGATTAGACTCGAGACGCTATGATCTGCAATCTAAGAGCGCTCTTTCCATTCAGAACAGATCGGAATTGGGGAATTAACGCCACTACACGCTCGGCCACGCTCTCGAGGAAACCGCGAAATCGCTCGTTGCCCGTCTGTCCCCAGGACAATCAGATCGACTTCAAATCCCAATTGGCCGCCGCGATCTCATCAACGGTATTGCCCTCTTAATCAACAGCTGGCAGCGTTGCTGATGGAGTTACTGGACCGCGAGTCTTTCCGAATCTCTGTCTGGCCCATTGTTCCTCTGTCAGCCGATCAATGATCGGTCCTTCGAACAAAACGAACCCTTTTTAGCAAACAGGAATGTAGATAGAGCTCCGGAGCGCCTTTTTGAGAAGTCAGTCGGCGACCAGATCCAGGACCTTGAGAGAGCTGCCTTCAAAGTCAATCGAAAGAGGATCGGTTGAATATTTTCAAGGCTTTTAGACTTGGTCCTTTTCGTCTGAAGCCTGCGAAGATAGCCCTGGCCTTCAGAAGGACATTCGGAGAACTGGAGAACCGAATTAAGCTATTCATCGTTATCTACGAACGCGAGCGCGCAAAGAAGGCTGTCGCTGGTCATGCCCTCAACGAGGGAGCATTTGAGCAGAGGCGAGCCGGTGACCATTCATCTGCCGACGTTCCTGAACCTTATTTGCCCATCTAAAACAGGTTAATTCTCTACCAAGTCGTCTCGCGGGAGCCTTTTTTTGGTCAGGATAAGAACCCCGTTAAGCTTAGCCGCAACACTGCCGCAATGTTTTGCAGAGCGAGTTGGACGAAGACCTGGAGATACGCTGGTTCAAAGCTCGCAGTTGCCTCTGGAGATGCCCAGGTGATCCCGCATACTAGCTCGATTCTGCCGCGGAACTTCAAGCATCCCGATGGCGGTATCCAGGTATCACCCCGGCTGACGCGAATCGCAGGGGCAGATCGTGCCGAGGTATTTACCGAGCTAAAGACCGGAGAGAAGGGTCTTAGTGAAGCGGAAGCTCAACAGTGTCTTAGTGAGCATGGCCCGAATGCGGTCGGAGACGAGCAGCATTTCACGCGCCTAAAGTTGTTTATCAAAGCGTGCGTGAACCCTTTGGTGATCCTGCTGTCAGTGCTGGCGACAATTACCCTCGCTACCGCTCAGACCAGATCAGACGTGGCTGGCGGAGTGCTGATGCTCGTTATGGTCGTGCTCGGGGTCTCCCTGCGATTTTTCCAGGAAGCCCGTGCCGATGCGGCAGCAGCCAAACTGAAGGCAATGATCCACGTGACTGCGACGGTAGTCCGGGGCGGTATCGAGCGCGAAATCCCATTGGCCGAACTGGTTCCAGGGGACGTTGTGAGGCTGGCAGCTGGTGACATGATACCGGGGGACATCCGCTTGCTTAGTTGCAGGGACTTGTTCCTGACGCAGGCGAGCTTGACCGGGGAGGCCTTTCCGGTTGAGAAATTTGAGGCTCCCGATACTGTTACTGGGAAAACACCCTTGGAGCTGAGGAACATCTGCTTTCTCGGCACCAGTGTCGAGAGCGGCTCGGCCAGCGCCGTCGTGGTCGAGACGGGCCATAAGACTTACCTCGGCAGCATGGCCAAGGCTATCACACAGGTCTCCCCACCGACCAGATTCGATCGGGGCGTAACGAATTTCACCTGGCTGATGCTTTACTTCATGGGCGCGATGGTGCCGGCGGTTTTCCTCATCAATGGATTTGCCAAGCACAACTGGGGCGAGGCTTTCCTATTCGCACTAGCAGTAGCAGTAGGGCTGACGCCCGAGATGCTCCCGATGATCGTGAGCGTATGCCTGTCCAAGGGCGCACTTTTGATGTCGCGCAAGAAAGTGATCGTCAAGCGGCTCAACTCGATCCAGAACCTCGGCGCGATGGATGTCCTGTGTACAGACAAGACCGGCACTCTCACGATGGATCGCGTTATTCTAGAACAGCATTGCGACGTTGCACTCAAAGAAGACGACAGCGTACTGGAACTGGCGTTTCTCAATAGCCATTTCCAAACCGGACTCAAGAACGTTCTCGACCGGGCCGTGCTCAAGTATGAGGATCTGCATCAAAAGCTCGCGACGGCGGATTACGTCAAGATCGATGAAATTCCCTTCGACTTCAGCCGCAAGATGATGTCCGTCGTCGTTGGCAAACCGGGCGGCACGCATCGGCTTATCTGCAAAGGAGCGCCGGAGTCAGTGTTCAGCATCTGTACTCGCTTTGAGTTGGACGGAGATATCTTGCCGATGGATCCCCTCCTGCTCGAAGATCTCAAGGAAGAATACGACCATCTCTCAGCTGATGGCTTCCGCGTCATCGCGATTGCGTATCGCGATTCCCGACCGCAACCCGCTTACCATAAAGAAGATGAGAAAGACCTTATTCTCAAAGGTTATATTGCATTTCTCGACCCTCCCAAGGAAACTGCGGGACCTGCGATAGCCGCTCTGCAGAAACACGGAATAGCGGTCAAAGTACTGACCGGAGACAACGAGCTGGTCTCCCGCAAGATCGGCAAGGAGGTCGGTCTTTCCGTGGAAGCCGTCCTGACTGGCGCCAGGGTCGCGGCACTGAGCGACATTGAATTGGGCGACGCCGCGCAAAAAACGGCATTGTTTGTCCGGCTCTCACCGGCGGACAAACAGCGCATTATCAAGGTCCTACAAGGCAAGGGGCATGTAGTCGGGTACATGGGCGACGGAATCAATGATGCGCCTGCACTACGTGCAGCCGACGTGGGCATTTCAGTAGATACTGCAGTGGACATCGCAAAGGAGGCAGCCGACATCATTTTGTTGGAAAAGAGCTTGATGGTGCTGGAGGAGGGGGTGATCGAGGGCCGTAAAGTTTTCGCCAATATCGTCAAGTACGTGCGGATGGGGGCGAGTTCGAATTTCGGCAACATGTTCAGCGTGCTCGGCGCCAGCCTGTGGCTGCCCTATCTGCCGATGTCGCCCATCAAGATCCTGACCAACAATCTACTCTATGACTTTTCGCAAGTGCCGATTCCAACTGACGAAGTGGATCCTGAACAGGTGGCCAAGCCGCGCCCATGGAATATGGACGAGATAGCGCGGTTCATTCTTTTCATTGGCCCGGTTAGCTCGGTGTTTGATTACACGACCTATTCAATCATGTGGTTCACGTTCAAGTGCAGATTCCTCGACCTGATACCTCCACCGGAACTCGCCCAGCGCTTCGCTCATGCGACGGCGGCGAATCCAGGTTCCACCTACGCGGCGGCATTGTTTCAGACTGGTTGGTTCGTAGAATCTCTACTGACACAGACTTTGATCATCCACGTCATCCGTACTAACAAGATTCCGTTCCTGCAGAGCCGCGCGAGCTGGCCGCTGATCGTGACCTCGGGGGCGATCATGCTGGTCGGGGCGTGGTTGCCGCTTTCGCCGATCGGACTCTGGTTGGGATTCGTTCCGCTGCCTATGCTCTTTTGGCCACTACTGCTGGTGACGCTGCTGGCGTATGTCGCGCTAACGCAATTGGTGAAGATGCGGCTCGTTCGCAAGGGATGGATCTGACGGCGCGCGCGAACATTCGGGATGCGCCTGCCTCGGTCAACGAGCGCGAAAGATTTTTGGCGTTTGAAAGCAACGAGACAGTCTCTAAAAGCCTATGTCGGTAGCCATTCACAAGATCGCAGCCACCAACTAAGAGTTGTCGTAAGTGTGATTGTTATTAATCTAGCTTCTTTCGAAGATGTCCGCGGGCCACGCACAGATAACCCTTAAAGGTGAGTCGGGGGGCCAAAACACCATAAACGAGAAGACCGCCGGCGACTAGTAGCTTGTGAACGGGGATACTCGAGGGGTAGGACCAGTGATTCCGGTGATTATCTTCAATCGAGGATATTGGTACTGCGCGTAACCAAATCAACGCGTAGCTGGTGGCTTATCAGTGTCGCTCGTTGATACCGTTGGTAAGTCGGAATCGACAGAGGAATCCGACTTCGACCCAGCTCTATGGGGCCGCGATTTAGCTCGCCTTCGGGCCACAGAACAAGCGATATTATTAACGGCCATACCAAGGAGGCGGCGGGTGTTCTGACGGATGACCAGCGTCTCAAGAACGATGGGAAACTTGACCAAAAAGTTGTCGAGAAGTGATCGACACGGCAAAACGCTAAAGATAGGGATTTAAAAACGTACGGAGGAATAAAGCCATGAGTGATCACAAGATACACGATCCGCATTCACACAGTCACGATTCCGCATGCGGCCATACGGCGATCAAGCACGACGACCACGTCGACTATCTGCATGACGGCCATTTACATAGCCCCGACGGTGGGCATGGTCACGTCCACGAGCACGTGCTCGCCGACGTTGGAGCGAATCGTTCCGTCTGTACGCCCGCCCACACCTGTGGCTCCCACGACAACAAGCATAGTCACGGCTCTGGATGCGGTCATGAGGCGGTCCCTCACAGTAATCACACTGACTATTTGGTGAAGAGCCATCTGCATCATCCAGACAAAGATCACTGCGATGACCACGGCACCGTCACCCATGCCTGACCTGAATTTGAGCGGTTGGCCGCAGGTGCCGATTGGAATATCGTCCTCCAGCGGCTGCGGCGAGTCGCCGCACTGTTCAGTTACGCCTGGATCCCTCCTCGGTAACACGGCTAGCCGGCTTCAAAGACATAACGATTCACGAAGCCCTCCCGCGCCTGTTCGCACTCCTTCGCGGTATGGAAACTCTGCTGAACGGCCGACCGTGGCAGTGCAAGGATGGTCAGGCCATCCTTGGCAAGAGCATCAGATACCAGCCCACAAGCGCGAGCGTGGCGGCGTGATGGGGTGACTTCACGGTTTGGGTGAGCCGTCTCCTGATCGCTTTCGGTCGTCCCACGTTTCTAACAGAAATGCCGCCAGAGCATGATCGAATTCAGCCTCTACTCCGGGTAAGTCCTAGCTTTGAAAATTTCCCTAAAGCTTCGCGTGGGAAGACCGGCGTGAGGTTCAACGATGACGCCGCCAAATTCGTACTCAAGTTGATGACGGCTGAGCGCCGTCTGAGTTCGATCTCGGTTTCGTTCCCATTCAAAAAATATTGAAATTGTTCTGAGGAATCTCATAGTCCATATAGTCTTCGAGGATTTTCCCGAGAAAGAAAAAAGGATCGATTGTTTCAGAACCCTTGACCAATTTTAGCCAAGCGGAACATTAAAAAACTTTATTGCATCAGGTGAAGGTCCTGGCGCACCGTTCTCGGAGAACAGAGAATTCATTGCACCAGGTGGTGCCCCCTGCGGGATTCGAACCCACGGCCCCAGGATTAGGAATTAGAAAGCCCGCCTTTCTTTGGCATACCCGCCAATACTCGCTAACCCCAAATCTTACGGTTTGCCAGGGGTTTTGTTCCATATCCGTTGCGCACCACTGCTCACTGACCCTCGCGGTTGCCGCCTACAACGCCTACAATTTGCCGACAGTGAATGCTTACATTAAGGCCGTCTTTACTATGCCTCACCTCACCAAAGCCTTGGTCAGCGGCGCGAAAGCACCAGCCAATGGTCAGGCTTTTCTTCGCGATGAAGTCATAACAGGATTTGCTCTCCGCGTGATAGAAAGCGGCGCTAAGTCGTTCGTATGGGATGGAAACAGACAAGCCAAATCCTAATATCCTCGACTCAACCTCAGCGCGGCAATCACCGCCAGCCCTATGCCTAAAATACAAATCTGAAGAAACATCACCCATTCCAAAAAGATGAAGGGATTTCTATTAATTTTGCTCGATCCTACTCTGGACAATCTCCAGTACGCCTCCGGCATCGCAGCCATTTTTGCCACGCTTGTCGTGGTGGCTGGGTTGGTGTTCGAATACGCAGGCTCAGATGCTACAGCTCGTTCAAACTGGTCCCCATTAACTGGTCCCCCATCCATTGGCATGCCGAGCGAATCGGTGAATGGCTTGTAATCATCGGTGTCGTGGGAGAGGTACTTTTCGGATTTATCGCATTAATAACCACGACGATCTTGGATACGAATCGCCAAGCTGAAATTGCCAATGTTCGATTGGAAGCTGAAAGATTACGGGAGACCAACCTTAAATTTGAAAGACTGGTCGCTCCGCGTGATCTGATAGACAGCAAGAAATTTGAAAGTCTGAGACACTTCCCAGGAATCACGATCTGGGTGCAACAAGTTCCTCCGCCCTCTTCCGACCTTACCGGAAGCAATGCCGTCGCTGGATATGCCGATGTTTCGGAATTTGCTACCAGCTTCCAGCTCTTCAAAGTTTTGGGATGGAAAGTGCAAACTCTCTCCCAACCAGTGGATCCGCCCATATTAAGCGGGGTCAGAATACTTACGTTCAGAGCATATCCCGACAAAATATGGATGGACTCCCCAAGAGGCGAAGCCGTATTCACGATGCCGCTCGATACTCCCGCCGAACGAAGTTGGGGCGCCGCCGAAGCGCTATTCCAATATTTCCAGTCGGATTTAGGGCTGCTGGATACTGACCATATGGCAATAGACAACTTGAAAGGCGAGATCACGACACAGTTCGATAAAATCAGCCCCATCCCGACCAAGGACATCGTAATCATCCAAGTCGGATATAAAAGTGATTTGAATTTGCAAGCCTTTAAGTTTGACCAAGAACTTGAGTTCAACCAAAACCGCTGAAACCAAATTAGGACACTACCAGCTAGAGAGCCTCTTTGACGAAGATCAAGCCGCTGCGGTGCTTCATGTCTCAATAAAGACATTGCAAGCCTGGCGACAGCGCAAAACCGGACCCCGGTACTTCAAGCTGAGTAACCGGGTGCGATACTCACCCGATGATCTTCGCGCGTATCTCGCGCATTGCGCCGTTGAGCCTACACCGATGGCGAGGGCGCGTGATGAGCGCCGCTGGAACCGCTGCGAACTCCGATGACGCATGCAAAAAAGGCGGACGTCGCCTAAATTCAGCGCGCCCTAATTCTCCTTTCTCACACCGACGACGACGTCTGCGAACTACGCATGCTTGGTACGTCAAAAAGGGACGGGGGATGGGTACTTCGACAGTCTGGAAAAATTGGCTAGGAACTCGGCTTCGGCTCATTTGCCACTTGATCGGTCCGGTTTTCATAACCGAAGGTACCATACAGGTCGATGCGGCTGTCATTATCAGACTGTTGCGCGAGTTCATCCGCAGCCGTCGCGCTGCGCTCTTTGGCTTCATGGAGCAAGGCGCGGCGCTCGAGCACGTCCGCTACCTCAACGACAACCGTACGGTGATCGCCGAGCTGGCGACGGAGTTTTATCGCCGGCCATTCGCGGTGCAATGCGGGGGCGCGGACGCGGCCGCCGGAATGTTAGCGATCTGATAGCGGTGCGTGTCCGGCCGATGAGGCTGAAGTCGCATGGGTTGGAGCTCCCCTAGCAATGTGCATCAGAACGGAATCGGCAGAAGCGCCGCGAGAGGGCCCCAACAGGCGACACCAGGAGCAACGATCGTGAACCACAGCGGGCACGGCCGGCCGTCAGTCGATTCCTGGAAAGCTGTACTCTATGACCGCGCGCACCACGAATGCGAGACGCTAGTCAACGCAGGCGGAATCGGCGCTGGACTGCTCACGATGCAACCGCTCGAAAGTTACATTGCCACCATTAATCAGAATCGCAATGTCACGAACGATAGCCTGACGCACGATCCGGCCGACCTGACGCCGATCGAGATCGACGAGGAAGTGGAGACGCTTGCGCGAGCGCTCCAGGACCTCTATCGGGCGCCGGCGCTGATGGTTCGAAACGGACGCGCGGCGACATCCGTACAGAACGGCAACGGCGCGCCGACCGACATCGCGGATCTGCCATCGCTGGTCCGCGACAAAGTCGAGGTCTTGTCATGGTCGCAAATGAAAGAGCGACGCGCCCAACGCACACGCGATTGGGTTGTCGAGGGCTGGTTGGCGCGCCGCGAGACCTCATCCTGGAGCGGCAAGGTTGAGGGCGGCAAGACAACGCTGATGCGCGAGTTGACGATGGCCGTGCTCCGCGGCGAGCCTTTTCTTGGGCGCCCTACGGTTAAGGGCCGGGTCTTTTATGCGATGCTCGACGCCGATGGCGAAGATGTCACATACGAGGAATTTGAGAAGTTGGGATTTGATGAAGAGGACGCACAATCTTGCCAGTTCATGTTTGAGCCGATGCTCGCGCAAATCACGAAGGGGTTGGAGCAATTCGTCAAGAAACTAAAGGATTTCAAACCCACGCTCGTGATTATCGATCCCTATGCGCGGCTCAAACTGATCGAGGATTTCTCCAGCTATAGCAACACCTATCTGATGGGAATGTTGTCCGGGATTGCGGGCATGGTCGACGCGCATCTCGCGTTACCTGGACACATACCGCGTGGACGAAGCGATGACGATGCCGTCGCCACCGCTGGATTCGGCAGCATCAGTTTCAGTGGCGGGGTGAATGCTCGCTTCGTCGTAACCGATCGGAACGGAATACACACCATTCGGACATCGGCCGGGAAAGCGGCGGGTTTTCAGCCACTCGACGGCGAGCACGTGCTGACGATGAAGGAGAATCATCGGATCAGCCTCGGTGAGGCGTTCTCGTGGAAGGACAAGGGACGGGCGGCGAAGGCAAGCGTGGCGCAATTCCTCGATACCCACAGCGACCGTCCTTTCGATCTGACCACGCTCGCTAACGAACTCCAGATGCAGCGATCCGTGGTCCGCACGGCGGTCAGCCTTCTGTACGGCGAGCAGCGCATTAGGCGCGACGGCGATGGCCTCAGGAGCCGTCCCTACATCTATGCGGCGATGAGCTACCTCGGGCCGCTTACGCTGCAGGAAGTGAAGCGGGAATAGTGGGTGTAGTGGGGTCTAAAACCTAGCATTTTTGGAAATAGCAAAAACATCAATCAATACAAGGACAATTTGTAGCTTTTACTGATTTGTTGCCTGGATACGAAAACCTAGCAACAGCATTTTGGAAAAACCCCGATGGAATTTGACGAATATCTCGAGGCAACAGCAGAGACCGAACGGGTAATTGAGGCGGAAATTGCCAGACTCGTGAGACTCGGTATTGATCCGCGAGTCATCGAAAAGGACGTTCCTCGCGCACTTCATCGTGCGATCAACGAGCTGCGCAAAGGTTCCGGGAAAAGGCCTCTTCGCCTGGCTAGCGTACTGATCGCAGTGAAGAAGTGAGATTGAAAAATGGAGATTGAGACGAGGGCAGCAGCGGAAATCGCAACGAACCGCTTCCGCCCAACTGGCGGCGAAGTTTCTGCGCTTTTCGCATTAAGCGCAGCCGCGGCCCACTACGCTGGCTATCGTATTTAAGCTTGGCGCATCGTCGGCAGGAGAACGAGAACGCACTGGCGCCGCCCAGATACAGAACCGCCACCTTCCCAACGCAAGCCGGGCACAGAAGCCAAGGACGTTGACCGCCGTACCTGCAGGGTTGCCACACGATCCGGACTCGTTGGTCCATCTGCTGCCAGCGACTGCCTGGCATACGCACGCGGTAAATCAGGCCCACCTCGTCCGCGGAGAGCACTCGCACTTTTAGCGACGCACTCCGACCATCGGATGCAGCCCCAGCTCCGTCGGTTTGCCATAGGGCGAGAAATGTCGTTTCGGGGATCAATAATCCGCGACGCTGCCAGCGCCGAACGTCAAGATCGAAAGCGCACTCAACCGTGCGCGATGGTGAAGGGCTTCGGCGTCATCGAGGCGATTCAAGTGTTCGAGGACGCCGCCCAGGTTGTTGAGGCTCTGGGCGATGTCTTTCTCCGACACGCCGACGGTCTTCTCACGGATGGCCAGCGCGTGCTGATAAATAGGCAGCGCTTCGCGATAGAGCCCCAACCGATCCAACATGAAGCCTGTCTCGTTAAGGCATTCGGCCACCTCGGGATGGTCCGGACCGGTCAGCCTTTGGCGGATCTCCAGAACCCGCTCCACGATTTCTAGCGCGCCGCGATAATCGCCATACTCGCGCAGGGACCGCGCGCTATCGAGCAGATATTGCGCGACGGTCGCTTGGTCCTCGGGCGGAAGGAGCTCGGCTGCTTCCCGGTAGTACGCGGCAGCTTCGGCATGCTGCAAGCTAGCGTGCTTCAGTCGGGCGATGTTCCGTTTGAGCGACGCCGCGGAACGCTTGCGCGCGAGCCGGATCTCCTCCACTTTGGCCACCGCTTCAAGATCGACCTTGCTTGCGGCGTTGAGCAACCTCTCGGTTTCCGCCAATTCGCCACGATCAAGTGCTTCCTGAGCCTTCCGTTTGAGTTCGCCAATCGCAGAATCGTCCGTACTGAAAAATCGCAATCGTTCACGCTGCTCGCGATACTCGTCCACAAGTTCGCGCAGTGTCTTTTCGATGTTCGACGGATCGGCCTTGTCGGGATTGACCGACTTTATAAAGTTCAGCAGCGTCGCTTCTTTAATTGCGAGCTCCCGCGAGAGCGCGTGGAAGCGCTCCACGGGGATGCCATAGGAATTGAGGATTTTGATCTCGATATTGCCGCCGGCGATTACCCGATCGAAGACTACAGCGGAAGGCGGCTCGGTGGCCGCCGCCGTCAGGCTTTTTTTGGATCGTCCCTGCCGCTGTGTTCGACGTGTAGATTTTCCACGTTGAAGTCGCCGGCCACGCTGTCGCGCATTCGAACGCCGATGCCATCCTTCACGATCAAATCCTTGAGAGTCACATTCGCCAGTTTCACGCCCTCGAGATCGATGCCGATTGCTTTAACCTTTTCCGGCGTTTCTCTGCGAACAGCCTCAATCAGCTTCTGGGCGGAGGCAAGGAGATCGTGATTGTTGCCAGCCGCGGCCGTCTGCAGTTCATTGGCGACGACTTCGCGCTGCGCTTCGGAGCCCTGATGTACTTCGAGCTGCTCGACGGATTTTTCAATGGTCGGGTACTCGTGCTGATCAGCTCTTTGAGCTTCTTGTAGGCATCCTTACCTGCCTCGGAGAAGGCTTCTTTGATGCCAGTATTTGCGCCCAGCGCGAGAGCAGAAACGATGAAACTCACTGGATCCATTGGAGACATCCCTGACTGATGACAGCCGCCGGCAAAAATAGACTCGCTGGAGATTTCCAGGTGCGACGATAACCGATTTTAAGTGCTTAATAAAGGAGGTAGAGTCTGACCCCCACTGACTCAAACCCCTTGAAAGCTGCACCGCGTCGAAGTAGAGAAAATGGCCAAGTTTGCCAAGATCGAAAGCTGATTTCATCGCCTGCGGAGTCTTTACACTTATTATAGGTCAAGAATTTAGCCAGCAATCACCCACAAAGTTTCGAGAACAGACGTTTCATAATGGGTCCTTCATGCAACGTCTCTAAAGTCCCTTCCGTGCCTCCTCCGCCCTGCTATGGTAGACGGTCGCGCGGCCCAGTCCGGGATGAATCCAGAGTTTCCATCGCAACAAAAAATGAATATGCATGGGCATCATGACCAAGACGGAAATACCTCACCGAAACCGTGCTCCGCATGGCTGGTGGACCGCCTCATATATAGAGCAAGCGGTGTGGAACGACGACCTGAAACCAAGCCCTAATCAACGGTGTGTCGCGTGGGAAAACACCATCCTTCTCAAGGCACCCAATCGAGAAGCAGCATACAAAAAGGCCATTCGGCTATCTAAGAACCGTCCGACCTTCGAGAGTGAAGATGGGAAACGAAAAGGCCGGTGGGTCTTTCTCGGATTGACCGACCTGTTGCCAATCTACGAAGAGATCGAGGACGGCGCCGAAATCTTATGGACGGAGTACAAGAACGCCACACGTGGAGGTCTGCCAGGCGGTCGCCCTCTGCCTCAATAGCTTGGCGCATGCCGTGCATCACCTTTCGGTCCGGTGTCATGTCGAGCAGAATAGCGCCGGTATCGAGGAGCAGACCGTAGGACCAGCTAGCGATTACGCAGGCACCCACAATGCCAGCCAATGGGTCCATCCAGAGCCAGCCGAACGGCCGAGCGAGCGTCAGGCCCACAATGACAAGGAAGGAAACCGCAGCATCCGCCACAACATGAATGACGGCCGCTCGCATATTGTTGTCGCGGTCGGCTACGCCATGTTCGTGATGTTCGTCGTCCTCGTGCTCGTGGTGATGATGACCGCCGCTCAGTAGCCACGCGCTGGTGAGATTAACCGCCAAGCCCAGGCACGCAATGGGGATGGCCTCCACAAAGTGAATCGGCACCGGCGAGAAGAAGCGGATGACCCCTTCATAGCCGATCAGCAGCGCAATCATTGCCAGAACCAGTGCGCTGCTGAAACCCGCAAGGTCCCCGAACTTTCCGGTTCCGAAGGTGAACCGGCTATCGGTTACATGCTTGCGGGAGTAGCTATACGCCAAAGCAGCCAACAGCAGAGCCCCGGCATGCGTACTCATATGCATGCCATCCGCCACCAGAGCGATGGAACCGAACATGAAGCCCCCGACAATCTCGATGAGCATCATGCAGCCGCAGAGTATGATGACGCCCCAAGCCTTGCGTTCATTTATCTCGTGGCCTTCGCCTAGAAAGACGTGGCTATGTACGGCTTGAAAAGGGACTGCCTGGTCTTCGCTCATCATT
>Ga0302325_10001641_pt1 | contig 56504 bp, 44 predicted proteins | sample Palsa_T0_2_FD_201948 | JGI IMG/M metagenome (GOLD analysis project Ga0302325, IMG submission 201948) | Peat permafrost microbial communities from Stordalen Mire near Abisko, Sweden - Palsa_T0_2 | ecosystem: Environmental > Terrestrial > Soil > Palsa > Peat permafrost | place: Sweden: Abisko... | reverse complement strand
ACGCTGCGAAAGACCGTTGGAGCCATGGGGGGAAACCTGCCCACAGCGTCCAAACCCACGCCTCTGCTACCATTTCTTTATGTGGGCTGGGCTGGCCGCTCCAGGCCGCTGGACGCGCCGTGCTTTCCTGGTTTCCAGCCTGGCCTCCTGCGCATTCTCCGACGAACACGGCAAGGGACTTCTGATCCCCTCGGCGGAGCATGAGTACTCCGATCCGGCCACCGATTTTGAAGTCTTCCGGCTGACCAACCCTGCCTCTTCCAGTTGGCTGCCCGCATACTACGGACGATTTCTTTCGCGGCACGGCGGATTCATGCTTTATGCCGGCGATGCTTCCGGCGCGGCCCAGGCCTATCGTTTGGACCTGCACTCCGGCGAGTCGCGCCAGTTGACCGATGCCGCGCACCTCGACGGATCGTCCATTACCCTGCTGCCGGACGAGCATAGTTTTTGTTACTTCGACGGCTCCGGGCTGCACCATGCGAATCTCTCCAGCCTGCGCGAGCGGCAGGTGTACCAATTACCGGAAGATTGGGAGCGGTCCCCAGGTTCGAGCGTTTCCGACGATGGCGCTTTCGCCCTGCTCGGCGAAACCCGCGCGGCCTCCTCGCGGCTACGCCTCATCGGACTGCAAAAAGGCGCCATACGCACCGTGGTTGAAGCGTCCTTTGTTCTCTCGCACCCACAGGCGCGGCCGCGGCGCGCGCAGATCCTTTACCGCCAGGCGGACCAGGCCCTGTGGCTGGTGAACTCCGATGGCAGCCAAAACCGCAAACTGCCGCTGGCGGATGGGCGCATAGGGCCGGCGCGCTGGTCGCCCGACGGGCACACCGTCCTCTATCTCAACTTCCCGGACGATCGCACGCAGTTGCACGCCATACGGGAATGCACGCCGGACCAGAATACCGATCACCTGGTCGCGCGCACCAGCCAGTTCGCGCACTTTGGATGCAACGCCAATACTTCGGTATTCGTGGGCGCCAGCCAGAACCGCGGCGCGCCCTATATTCTTCTTCTGCTGCGGATCACGCGGCGCGAGTTCACGCTCTGCGAGCATCGTTCGAGCGATCCGGCCACGGTGTCCCCTACATTTTCCGCCGACAGCCAACAGATCTTTTTCCAAAGCGACCGCGATGGCAAGCCCGCCATCTACCGGGTTCATGTCGAAAAAATAGTGGAGAAGACTGAGTCGGAATCGAATTAAACCGAATTAAACATGGATCCTCGGGAGCTGCTCGATCGAACCTTTGGACCAGGTGGCGAAATCCGTCTGGTTTCCGCGCCAGGCCGCGTCAATCTGATCGGCGAGCATATTGACTATCACGGTCTGCCGGTATTGCCTATGGCCATGCGGCGTTCGGTGCGCATTGCTTTTCGGGCCAGAGCCGATCGCATGCTTCGCGCCGTGAGTGCGGGCGGCTATGGCCGGCGCGAATTCAATTGGCATGCAAACCTCACGCCCGGGGCAGCCGGCGATTGGGAAAATTACCTGAGGGCCGCGGCACAGGCGGTAGCAGGCAAATGGGGAATCGGGCATGGCCTGGACGCCGCGATTGTTTCCGATCTTCCTCCAGCCGCAGGGCTCTCGTCCTCATCGGCCCTGATCGTGGCGTTTACTCTCAGCCTGCTCGAAGCCAACCACCGCCGGCCTTCGTTCGAAGAGCTGATGGAAATTCTGCCTGAAGGCGAGCAATTCGTGGGAACCCGCGGAGGGGGAATGGACCATGCCGCCTCGCTCGCCTCCCAGGAGGGCTGCGCGTCGCTGATCGAATTCGACCCGCTCTCTGTCCGGCTCATCCCCGTGCCGGAGGAATGGGCCTTTCTGGTAGCCCACAGCCTGACCGTGGCGGAAAAGTCCGGTACTGCCCGGCAACAATACAACGCCCGCCGCGTTGCGGGCACAACTGCATTAAAGCGGCTCGGATTTCCTTCCTATCGCGCGGCCTTGGAGGGCCGTACGCCGGCGGACCTGGAGACCTTGGCAGCCAGCCTGCCGTCGGTCGACGAGCAAGAGAGCTTCCTGCACGTCGTGAGCGAGGCTCTTCGCGTCCGTGCCGCGGTCGCCGCTATGGATCGGCGCGATGCAGCGGCTTTCGGCTCTTTGCTGGTTGAATCTCACGCCAGCCTGCGCGACCGCCTGGGTGTGAGTTGCCGGGCGCTGGACACCTTGGTCGAGGCTGCCCTGGCGTCCGGAGCGTCAGGCGCCCGCCTGACCGGAGCGGGCTTCGGCGGCTGCGCGGTAGTCTTCTGCATGCTGCGAGACCTGCCGGACGTGCGGAGGGGACTGATCGCCCGCTACTATTCGAAATTGCCGGAATTCGATGCTCACATGCATTTGATTTATGCCAAACCCGGACCAGGCGCGCTACAGTGCATTTGAAGGAGCCTCATGCACCTCTACCCACTTGACTGGATCATCGCCGCGACTTCCATCCTGATCTGCTTCGTGCCGGCGCTTTTTTTCGGAAAGCGCTCGGGAAAAAGTACGGCCGAGTTCTTCGCTTCCGGACGGTCCGTACCCTGGTGGCTGGCCGGCCTTTCGATGGTAGCCACCACGTTCTCGAGCGACACGCCCAACCTGGTCGCCAACTTCGTCCGTACCCAGGGCGTGGCCGGCAACTGGCAGTGGTGGGCATTCACCCTCACCGGCGTTGCCACCGTATTTTTCTATGCGCGTCTGTGGCGCCGCTCCGGCGTGCTCACCGATCTGGAGTTCTATGAATTGCGCTATTCGGGAACTGCCGCCAAAGCCGTGCGCGGCTTTCGGGCCGTCTATCTGGGCTTTTTCTTCAACTGCATGATCATGGCCACGGTAGACCTGGCCGCCGTCAAAATCGCCGCCGTACTGTTCGGTTTCGATCGCTGGCAGACGCTGTTAGCGGTGGGGCTGCTCAACGTAGTCTTCGCCGCGCACTCGGGGCTCTGGGGCGTGCTGGTCATCGACATGATCCAGTTCTTCATCAAGATGTCGGCAGTCATTGCGGCGGCCTATTTCGTGGTGGTGCTGCCGCAGGTGGGCGGCCTGCATGGACTGGTGCAGAAGGTTTCGAGTATGCGTGGGCCCGGCGGTTTGCACTACCTCAACATACTTCCGGACTTCACTAACAACTGGGATCTCGCGGTAGCCGTGTTCATCATGCCGCTGGCGGTGCAGTGGTGGGCGGTATGGTATCCGGGCGCGGAGCCTGGCGGCGGCAGCTACATCGCTCAGCGCATGCTGGCATCCAAGTCCGAGAAGGATGCTCTGGGCGCCACGCTGTTTTTCAACGTCGCCCATTACGTACTGCGGCCCTGGCCCTGGATCCTCGTGGGGCTGGCATCTTTGATCGTCTATCCGCAGTTGTCCGATATACAGAGATCTTTTCCCAATCTGAATCCCAGCCTGATCGGTCACGATATCGCCTTCCCGGCGATGTTGCGATTTCTGCCTGTAGGTTGGATGGGCCTGATGCTGGGCGGTTTGGTGGCGGCTAACTCATCCACCATCCTCACCCATCTGAACTGGGGCGCCTCCTATCTGGTCCATGACTTTTACCGGCGGTTCCTCAATCCCGGCGAGGTCGAGAAGCATTATGTGACGGCCGGAAGATTGGCCACGATTCTGCTCTTCGTCTGCTCTTCGGCGCTGGTCTTCGCCTTGGATACAGCCAAGCAAAGCTTCAATATCATCTTGCAAGTAGGCGCGGGTACCGGCCTGCTCTATCTCTTGCGCTGGTTTTGGTGGCGCGTGACCGCCTGGTGCGAAATTGTAGCCATGAGCAGCTCTTTCGGCATTTCCGTGGTCTTTCTCATCCTGACCAAGAACGGCGTCGACATCGATACCTATCAACAACTGCTGTTCACGGTCGCATTCACGACGGTTTGCTGGATCGCAACCGCCTATCTCGGTCCACAAACGGATTCGGTGACGCTCATCGACTTCTACAAGAAGGTGCATCCCTTCGGCCCGGGCTGGCGCCGCGTACGCGCCATGGCAGGCATTCCGGAGGCGGAGGCGGCTGCCTGGGCACAGAACGAAAACATCCCTCTTTCGCTGTTGGGGTGGTCGACCGGATGCCTCACGATCTGGTCGGCGCTCTTCATGGTTGGAAATTTTCTCTACGGCCGAATGGGATATGCGATCGCGTTACTGGTGATTTTCGTAATAAGTGGCGCCATCCTGATCCGGGTCATCAACCGGCTATGGGCCTAGCACGGTGACCGGCGCACCCGGCATGGCGGACGAGACCCGCGCGGCTATACCGGCGGCCGAGGTGAAGGTCGGCCTGTACAGCATCACTTACGAAGGTGTCTGGTATCGCGGCGATGCGTTGACCCTGGAACAGGTGATCGGACGGGCTAAGAGATTTGGGTACCAAGGCGTGGAGATCGACGGAAAACGGCCCCACGGCAATCCGCTCGACATGCCCAAGTCCCGCTGCCAACAGCTCTGCAACCTGGCCAACGATCAGGGCATCGGGATATATGCAGTCGCCGCGAACAACGACTTCAGCAGTCCCATTCCGGAGCATCGCGAAGCGCAGTTGGTCTATGTGCGCGAGTTGATGCGCATGACGGTCGACCTGGGCGTGAAGCTCATACGTGTCTTTCTGGCGTGGCCGGGTGTTACACCGCTCCCCGAAGGCGGCGGCCGCTACGATATCGCTCAGGCGGTTTGGAAAGCCGAGCACAAGGACTTCTCCGAGGACCAGACGTGGGCCTGGTGCCTCCAGAACCTGAGGGAGGCGGCCGTCGCCGCACTTGAAGGTATGCTTCGATGCGCGTCTGGAGCACAGCCTGGATGCCGCGGCGGTGCGGAAAGCGGTAAACGAGATTGGCCCTCTCCAGACGCTATGGCATTACGGAGGCGAGTACGACCGCGGAGACAATGGCATCACTTCTAGAGACCGGCCTGACAGTTCGGACACCAAAACGTAGTACGTGCGTCGATTCCCTGCTTCCGTGAAAGAATCGGAGCCCCACAAACGCGGCAGGGCTCACCACGCCTTTGGTATACCCACAAACGCTCCGACGGATCGGCACGCCCCGTCGTTCGCCGCATACCTGGGTAGGTCACGATGCTATCTCGAGCTCCATCTGCGACGTTGGCCATCATGAAGCGGCGCGCGTTGCTCGTTAGCGAAGCCAGCTCAGCGATTGAAAGCGTGCCAACGGTTCGAAAAGGATGAACGCGGCTAGCGAAGCAGACCTCGGACTTGAACACGTTTCCCAAGCCAGCCATCAAAGACTGGCGCAGTAGCGCGGCTCCCACTTCGAGATCGGGCCGCGATCGCAATTGAGCGATGACGCCGGCCTGGTCAAACTCTTCGGCGAGCACATCGGGGCCCAGCCGCTGCAAGCTGCGGTGACGGGTCAGACTCGCTGCACTGTGGAATTCGGCGATGGGAACGTTGAAAGCCACCGCCACGAACCTTTCGGTGTAAACTGCCACTCGCATCTGCATGCGCCCGCGCTGCCATGCTTCCCCGGGCCGGTAGATGTGCCAACTTCCGCTCATCAACATGTGGGTCAGAAGAATCAGGTCCCCGGAAAAGTACATGCGCATCCACTTGCCCGCTGCGTCCACTCTTTCGATTGTGCGGCCGGTGACTGGCGTGTCGAAATCGACGCGTGACAGTTGCGGAAGCTGCGTTTCGAATTTGGTCACCACCTGGCCGGCAAGCGCTCGATGCAACGTGCGTGCGGCACGAAGGATGGTGTCCCCTTCAGGCATCGCCGTCGTTCTCTTCTTCCTCCGGGTCGGGCGCCTCCTCTGAAACTGTGGCGCTGTAGGGGGAGGGTGTGACGCGACGCATCTGATATCCTGCCGCCGTCGAAACGAATCCGCTCTCCTCCAACAAATGGCCGAGGAAATGGCCGTTGGCTGGCTCGTCGTTGATGGTCGAAATCAGGAGCCCGCTGCGCCGCGCGTGCAGTCGTATGGCCACCGCCGCCAGTTTTTGCGCCAACTGCCGCGCAACCTGACCGCGCTCTGGCTCCTCGGGGGGAAGGAACACACGAATCGCCGGATTCCTGCGCCGGAAAAAGGCCGCGAGCTGGCCATCCACCAAAATGACGTTGGCGCCCGCGGCGCGCGCCATGGAATGGTCCGCAGACCCTTCGATCCACGGCAGCAGGCTTCCGTAGGGGTTGGCCGGGTCGGATGCGGCCAGATGCACCGCATCTGCACGTTCGTCCGGGCGGCGCAAACTTCGCAGCATATCGACCGCGGCCGATGTCGCAAACTGCGCCGCGCCCATCCCGGCGACGAACATTCCCCGGCGGACCCAGCCGCTCTCTTCCATGGTTTTCAGGGCTGGATATACCGCGGCGTAGCCTCCACGAACATTTTCAGCCGCGGCGGTCTCGCGCATGACGATACCGTTGCGGACCAGCATCTGCTGCACTACCGCCGCGCTCCATTCCGCGGGAGTTGCCTGGGCCGGTATACGCTGTTGCACCAGCGACCACCGGCCCTGGCCGAAGCCATCGCCGCCGCGCCGTGCCCGCTGGCGCTGGGTAAATCCCGGGGATCCGGGTGGAAGATAGGTAGCGCTTCGCTGCACCTTTTCGGGAGCAGCGATCAGGGAACGCACCGGATGATAGGTGTCATTGGTGATCAGACCGGCCCACACCAGTTCCCACAACGCTTCGGTCGTGTCATTCGGAAACCCCGCGCCCACAAACTGATGGATAGTTGTTTGAAAAGACGCGCCCTTCCGATTCAATAAATCCAGGATTTTCAAAGCTCTTTCGGACAACCCCTCCGGCAGCTTCTCGAAAGAGCCGGGCGGGATCAGGCTGCCGATCGCCTCGACAAGGTACAAGGAAACCCGCCCATCGCGGCTGCCTAGCGATTCACGGCCCAACCACACGATGTCGCCGGAAGCCAGCAGCGCGTCCAAATCCGATGGCTGATAGTTCGCGACGCGCGCGGGGAGGATCTCCCGCTCGAGATCGGAAGCGATCAACTCCGCGCCCTGCAGGATTTCGATCGCATCCAACAATGCCTCCACGCCTTTGCGCGGCGCAGTTACTCCCTGCCCGCGCCCCAGCAGCCTGGCAAATACGGACTGTTCGGCCGGAACGACTTCCCGCCGTAAACGCGACAACGTCTTGCGGCGGACCTGCTGCAGCACTTCGGGGTCGCACCATTCGCGATGAACTCCGCCCGGACGAAATTCTCCTTCGAGTAACTTGCCCTCTCCGTGCAAAAGGCGCAGTTCCGCTTCCGTGTCGGCGGCGGAGACGCCATAGCGATGGGAAAGTTCTGCCAGTGTAAATGGTCCATGCGTGCGCGCATAGCGGCGGACAATTCCGCCGAGAGCATTCAACGCAGGCGTCAGAAATGTCTCGGCCAATCCGGGAGGCAACGGGACACCCAAGGCATCGCGGTAGCGGGCCGAATATTCGACCGGGATGAAGCGCGGCTCACCGGCGATCCTAACGCGAACGGCACGCCTTACCTGCGCAAGTTCGTCGATTGTAGCTGCGATCGCCGGCGTCGCGCAACGCGCGCGAATCTCCTCTTCGGTCAAATCTCCCAACTTCAACAGCAGATCGTGAATGCCGTCGGCGTGTTTGGCCTGGTAATCGGGGTCGAGCGATTGGAGCTGCGCCTCTACTTCGTCCATCGCCGCTTTGTCGAGCAGTTCCCGAAAGTCCGTGCTGCCCAGAATTTGTTCGAGCTGCGATTGATCGATAGCCAGGGCTTGCGCGCGCCGTTCCGCCAAAGGCGCATCCCCTTCGTAAATGTAGTTGGCGATGTAGGAAAACAACAGCGCCGAAGCGAACGGAGACGGCTTGCCCGATTCGATGGTAGTCACGCGAATGGAGCCGCGTTCAATCTTCCTCAATACGTCGGCCGCCGAGTTGAGGTCCAGCACTTCGCGCACGCATTCGCGATAAGTTTCGAGCAGTATGGGGAAGGACGGGTAGCGCGAGGCCACCGCCATAAGGTCGGCGGCGCGCTTGCGTTGCTGCCACAGGGGCGCGCGCACGCCAGGGCGCCTTCTGGGAAGCAGCAGCGCCCGGCCCGCCGCCTCGCGAAATTTGGCCGCGAACAGCGAGGTGCTGCCCAGTTGCCGCAGCACCAGGTCTTTTAATTCCGCGGCGGACGGCAATAGGGCTTCCGTATCCAGGACTTCTTCGCTGTCCGGCAGACGGATCACGAAGCCATCGTCGGACCACATGGTCTCGACATCCAGACCGCGCTCGGCTCGCAGGCGCGCGGTTACGGCCATGCACCAGGGCGCGTGGACCCGGCTGCCGAAAGGCGTGAGCACGCAAATGCGCCAATCGCCCAACTCATCGCGGCAGCGCTCCACCAGTATGTCTTCGTCACTGGGAACCCGACCCGTGGCCGCCGCCTGATCCTCCAAATAGCGCAGCAGATTCTCCGCGGCGCTCTCGTCCAGGCTATGGTCTTCGATTAACCGCGTGTAGGCCACGGGCCGGGGCAGTTGCAGCAACTCGCGCGTCATTGCGCCGATATTTTGTCCGAATTCCGAAGGCCGGCCCGCGGTATCGCCATGCCAGAAAGGCATCTTGCCCGGCTCTCCAGGAGCCGGCGAAACCAACACGCGATCGTGCGTAATCTCCTCGATTCGCCAGGTGCTGGCCCCCAGGATGATGGTGTCGCCCGCGCGGCTTTCAAACACCATTTCTTCATCGAGCTCGCCCACACGAGCGCCCCGCGTGGCGCCGGCCAGAAACACGCCGAAAAGCCCGCGATCCGGAATCGTCCCGCCGTTCACGATCGCTATTTTCTTGGCGCTTTCGCGCGGCGTAATTTTATTGGCGATGCGGTCCCACGTAATCCGGGGCCGCAACTCGACAAATTCATCGGCGGGATAGCGGCCCGAAAGCATATCGAGCACGCTTTCGAAGGTAGCCCGCGTCAAGCCGCTGTAGGGCGCCGCGCGGCAAATCACGTCGAACATTTCCGCGGCGTCCCAAGTATCCACCGCCGCCATCGCGACGATCTGCTGGGCAAGCACATCGAGCGCGTTGCGCGGATAGCGGACGCTTTCCACCTGCCCCTGGTGCATGGCGCGGGTGATCGCGGCGCACGCCACCAGGTCTCCGCGATATTTCGGAAAAATGACCGCCGTGCTGACTCCACCCAGGTGGTGACTGGCGCGGCCGATTCGCTGCATTCCGCTCGCGACAGAAGGCGGCGCTTCGATCTGCACTACCAGATCCACGGCCCCCATATCGATGCCCAGTTCGAGCGAAGAGGTAGCCACGATACCGCGCAACGTTCCGGTCTTGAGGCGCTCCTCGATATCTTTGCGCTGCGCCGCGGCAACGCTTCCGTGATGCGCACGCACCAGGACTTCGCCGGCCAGCTCGTTGACCGCTCCGGAAATTCGTTCCGCCAGCCTGCGGCTGTTCACGAAGATCAGCGTAGACCGGTGTGCTTGAACCAGCTCCAGCAACTTCGGATGAATCGCACTCCAAATCGACGGACGTACGGGACCTTGCGCGGCGGGACCGCTGGGGATGGGCTCAATCTCATCGAGCCGCCTCATGTCGTCGAGTGGGACCTCGATTCGCAGATCGAGCTTCTTGGGAGCGCCGGCATCGACGATCGTGACGGGCCGATAGCGCGGCGCGGCCGCACCGATTTCCGCATCGAGAAACTCTTGCGGATCGGTTTCCGCAGGTTCGGTCCGCGGGGTCTTCGCCTTGCGGAGCGCTCCTTCCGACCCACCCAGGAAATTCGCTACTTCTTCGAGGGGTCTTTGCGTCGCCGAAAGCCCTATGCGCTGCAACTTCCGTCCGCACAGGTGTTCCAACCGTTCGAGAGACAGCGCCAGGTGCGCGCCGCGTTTATTGGGAACCAGCGCGTGGATCTCATCCAGGATCACTGTCTCGACGTACCGCAGCGCCTCCCGTGCATTCGAAGTCAACATCAGGTAAATCGATTCCGGCGTGGTGATCAGGATGTCGCCGGGCTTGCGCGAGAAGCGCGCGCGTTCCGCGCTGGGCGTGTCGCCGGTCCGGATCGAAATGACCGGTTCATGAAATTCGACTCCCTGCTTGCGGGCCATCTGCGCGACACCTACCAGCGGCGAACGCAGATTGCGCTCGACGTCTACAGCCAAAGCTTTGATGGGCGAGAGATACAAGACCCGGCATCGCTCGGCAGCAGGCGGTTGGGGCCGGAACATCAAACGGTCAATGCACCAGAGGAATGCGGCGAGTGTTTTGCCCGTGCCGGTGGGAGCCAGGATCAGCGTGGAGTCTCCCCGGGCGATCGCGGGCCATCCCAGAAGCTGCGGCCTGGTCGGCTCGGAAAAGACGGCCTCGAACCATTCCCTGGTGGCGGGGTGAAATATCGTGAGCGGGTCTGACTTACTGGACGCGGCTAGCTCTCGCGCAGAGATCTTCATTCCTATCTAACAGATAAGATCCTTGCGGCTGCCCAGGGGTTTCATCCGTCAGAATTTGAAACGTACGGTCAGCTCGACGGACCTCGCTCCCCCGGATTGAAACGCCGGTGCGAGGCCGCTGCCCGGGCTGCCGGTTCCCAGCATTACATTCAGCATAGAAGCCGAATACCCGAACAGCGGGCTTGCCAGGAGACTGAGGGGGTCGCCGAAATTGGGGTGATTCAGTGCATCGAAGGCGGCCACTCGCAGTTCCACGGAGCGCCCCTCGCGCACCTGGAATTCTCTCCGCAACGCGCAATCGATTTGCGACATTCCGAAACCGGTGATCGCGTTGCGTCCCAGATTGCCTTGCACGAACTGCGCAGCCACGCTGAATGCGGAGGGATTGAGACGCCGGCCGCCGGGCGCGCCGGCATCCGCGATCCAGATCGGCTGACCACTCACTACGTCCGGGCGAAAGGCGTTGGCGAGAGTTAGCCCCATGAATTGCCCGGTGTCGAGCACATCGATCGGAAAGCCGGTGCGGGCCCTGAAAATTCCATCTACCGTCCAACCATTGGCGAACCGCGCCACTGTACCTGTGAAGCGACGCGGCAACTCGTAAGAGAATGCCGCACTGGCGGCATGCCGGATATCGAAATCCGACGGACCCCGCTCGCCGCTCAGCGCGAGCGGCGCGTTGGACCAGTAAGTCTGCCCGGAACCCGCCCAATAGAGACCGGAATCGCTCGACGCGTCGTCGAGCGAATGTGACCAGGTGTAGGTGACAAGGGCCTGCAGGCCACGCGTCAGCCGTCTGCGGTATTGAACGTTAAGGGCCTCGTAATCGGATGAGCCATCATTGGTGGCAAGAGCCACCCAGATATCCGGGCTGCTTCCCAGTCCGCCGATTTCCCTACGGATTAATTGCCGCCCGGTAGAGCCTACATAACCGGCCGAAAGCGTGTCGTGGTCTCCAAAAGCATGCTCCACGGTTGCGCTCCATTGCTTGACCAGAGGGAGCCGCAAGTCGGGAGTAAAGCCGAAGGTCAGCGTGGAGTCGAATGGCGCAATCCTATCGCTCTGGTACCGCGAGAGAGTCAGTGGGCCGCCGTTAATCAGATCAGTGGCTATGCTGAGACTCGAGTCATAATAGATGCCTACACCCGCGCGCGCCACGGTTCGCCCGCTGCTATCCAGACGCCAGGCGAGCCCCAGCCGCGGCGCAAAGTCTTTGTAAGTGGTCCGCCAGATAGGCTGTTGAGCGGGATTGATCACTCCCGTTTGCGGGTCGAGAAAATAGGTCGTGGGGGTAGACATCAAAGCTGGACTGAACTCCCATCGCAGCCCATACAGGGCCGTGAGGCGGTGTGTCACGCGCCACGTGTCCTGAGCGAAAACCGAAACTTCTTTCACCCTGACCCGGTTGTCCTGCGGTCCGGAGCGCGCGATCCAGAGATCACCGCTGTAGCCGGCGCCGGCGATACTATCGGCCAGGATACTTAGGGATGACTCCGTATCAAGGCGCACCGGCTCCAACTGCAAGTAGTCGCTGCCCATTTGAATGGAATGCGCGCCACGGTTCAAGCTGGCGCTCTGTACTAACTGTACTTGCGATTGGCGCTGTTGGCCTTCGCTGCCGTAGATGACCTGGCTTACTCCGCCGATGGAGAAGCGCACCAGCGAATCACATGACCCCGCCGCCCCGAGAAAATAGGATGTGAGCGGCGCCAGTGGACACGGTGCCGCCTGAGGATCCACCTGGGTCCAGGCTGAGCTTAAGCGGGCGCTGGAGACATTGGCGCGCAGGCCGAGCACGGTGGCCGGTCCGGCCAGCCAGTCCACGCCAAGAGTGAGTGATTGGGAATGTAGATCCAGACGGCTGACCTGGGCGCTGCCGAAGTCATTCGATGATGGAGAGATGTTATAACGTCCGAAAGTCGTAAGGTGGGAAGTAATAGCGTGATCGAGTCGCAGGCTGCCTACGTCCAGACGTGAAGGATGATCGCTCCAGGCGGTCCATTCGGCCAACCCGTTCCCAAGTTGCGGACCGTTAGGGGCCGGGTAAAGGTTCAACACGGATTCCGCCCAGGAAGGCAGGCCGCCTCGCGACGACAGCGACGGTACAACGTCGCGCCAGGCGAAGCCCTGCTGTAGCCGCAAACCCTCGTACGAAACAAAAAAGAAGGTGCGGTTGCGCCGGATGGGTCCTCCCAGACTGGCAGCAAAATCGTCGAATGGCAGGCTGCTATTCTGCTCCCCAAGACCGCGCGCAAACCAATCCGCCGCGTCTAATATTTGCGGCCGCAAGCTATCAAACAGTGAGCCATGGAAATCATTTGCGCCCGAGCGGCTGCTGAGCGACACTTGCGCTCCAGGCAATCTTCCGAATTGCGGTACGGTGGTGGACACCTGTACACGCATCTCCTGTAAAGCTTCGAGCGGAATCAGATTGTGCAAGCTTCCGAATGCCGACATGCCCGGCAGCGCTCCGCCGGTAGACTGCGCCGGCAAGCCGCCCCCGCTTACGCCGGTGTTGGCGCTGACGCCGTCCACGGTGAAATAATTCGAATTTGGCCGCTGGCCATCGACAGTGAATTGACCCGATTCGCCGCGAGTGGCGGGCGTAGCCACGGCGCCGGGCGCAAGTTCGATGAGACTCAACAGGCCGTGACCATTCAGCGGCAGGTTCGCGGCTTCTTCGCCGTTGATCTGCACCCCAACCGAAGCGTCGCCGCGGTCGGGCCAGGGGACGTCGCCCTCCACTGTAATGGTCTCCTGTACGCTGCCCACGACCAACTGAAAGTCCAGTCTCGCGGCTTGGGACGCTGCCAATCTGACGCCAAAACGAACCACCGTGTGAAATCCGTCTTTCCGTACAATGACTTTGTAAGTGCCGGGTTGCAGTGACGCGACTGCATAGACGCCATCCATGCGCGATTGCATCATCCGCCGGAAGCCCGTGTCCTCGTTGATGACACTCACCATTGCATCGGGAACCGCTCCGCCGGAAGAGTCCAGAATAAGGCCGGAGAGGCTGCACCAACGTTGAGCCGGTTGAGCCGGTTGAGCCGGCAACGGCGCGATCGTCGCCAGGCACGCCAGGCCCGCGGCGGCGATGCCCAGGTAAGTCATCGCGCTCCGGGTCTGAGGGCCTGCGCAGTCAGACGATCGCAGAGTTGTGATCCGGCTCGTAATTGAGCGAGGCTCCGTCGAACTTCGGCCGGCAATTGTTCGGCCACGCCCTCGCCCGGCGTCACATCCAGCATTTGTGCTAACTGCTTATCGACGCGCCGCGCCGACTGAAATAGCACTTCCGTGGACGCCTGCCACGTGCCCGCGGTGACCGGGCTGGTTTTCTCACTGGCGTCTGCAGCACCCAGCGATGTGAGTACGGGGCCCAATACGCGCTCAATTTCAGCCTCCTGACCTGTCAGAGCCGCTATGTGGTCATGATACAAGTCAGCTAACAACTGCCGGTCCGGTGCACTCAGCTCCGATTCGACCTCCTGCGGCATTTGCTCCGCGAGCCGTCTCAGGGCGTAGGCCCTCGACATCATGGACTCACTCATTTCCAGAATCTGCCTGGTGAGTTGCTCGACATAACGCCGGCCGCCCAGTTGCGCTTCCATCCTGTTGCGCAGACTATCCTCTTCCACGCGCGCCGCGCCAACGCCAGGTGATGCGGCGCCTTCCGGCTGTAGGGGCGGAACGGCCGCTTCCGAGAATTGCAGCACGACATTGGGTTTCGAGCCGAGCATGTCCTGAAGCTGTCGCTGGCGTTCCGCGGAAATCCCGACGCCCACGACCACAATGGCGCCGCCGGACCGTTTCACCTCGATCGGATCGCCCAGATCCGCGCCGATCTTGTGCAATGCTCCCAATATATGTAACTCGTCTCCCGCTGTGCTGGATGCGCCCGTTTTGGGAAGACGCGCGGGCGGCGCCGCACTCTCGGGCACGGGCCGAAGATGGTCTTTTTCGAAGGCGAGTGTTTCCGCGGGCGGCGCCGCATCTTCTGCGACTTCCGATATCTCTACCCAGTCCTGATTGCGAAACTCAAAGCGGGCCTCGACTGGAATCAGGTCCGGCGCGCTGAGTTGAATCGAAGCCTCGGTCAGTTCGCCCGATGCGGTGCTGGTTTCGATGCGATAGCCGGTAACCTTCGTGGAGCGCGCATCGTGCAGTGTGGCGACCTGGTCCCGCCTTTGGGCGAGCTGATCCCGCCACGCCTGATACGACCTGGCGCTGAGCGGATCTTCCCAACCGTAATGGGACTCTCGAAACAGCGCTGCCACAGAAGCTTCGGAATCCACCCCCGCGGCCAATGACTGATTGAGGCGTCGCGCACGTGTGAAAAGACGCGTCCTGGTTCGGACCTGCAGGCGGCGGGTTTTGGGGGGCGTCAACTCTGCCGCGACGGCCGCCTTGCGCAACAGTTCGGCGGCTTCGACGGCGGGCGTAAAAGTATATCGATAAACAACCGCCAGAATGATTGCAAGCGCCGCGGCCGCCGGCGCCCATCGCCTGGCGTGGCGCACCGGGTATTGCAGAACCTGCAGGAGAGGATCGATGAAGAACCCGCGCCCTGCCGAAGCATCGATCTCTTCAAATTGCCGATACAAATCGCCCCATGGCGATGGCGGCGCCGGAAGATGCCGCTCGAGCACATTTTTCCGATACTTTACGCACTCGCCGATCACACCCTGCAATTCCTGAAGCTCCGTGCGGCACTGCCAGCACACTTCCAGATGCGACCGAACACTGGCCGCGGGGCCTGCCGGCAACTCTCCGTCCGCATACCGCAGCAACTGTTCTTCTTCCGGATGGTGTCCCAGCTCAAGGCTCATGAGCTCACCTTCCTCAGACGCACCATGGCTCGCCGTAAGAACTCGCCCACCGCCGACGCGCTGATTCCCAATGCCGACCCGATCTCGGGATAGCGCAGACCTTCCAGGCGAAGGTACAGGCACCGCCGCTGCTGTTCTGATAATGCTTCGATCGCATTATGAAATTGCAATGTCCGCTCCCGCTCCAGCAGGCTCTGTTCCGGGTCCGCCGCGGAGCCTGCCAGCCGCGCTTCGAGGTTTGCGTCGAAAGGCTCCTCACCTTTCTGGTGCGTCCGTATTCTCAGCCCAAGATTATGCGCCACCCGGAAAATCCAGGCTCGCCTGCTGCGGATTAACTCTCCCTTTTTGAGCGAGGCGTAGAGCCGCAAAAAGACTTCCTGGGTGGCCTCTTGCGCTTCGGGCGGATAGAGTCCGAGAGTCAGCAGGTACCGGTACACATCGTCCCGGGCCTCTTCGAATAGTTGCGCGACCTCGTCCTGCAACATCGCGACCGCCCGTCTTTGCCGGGCGAGTCCCGCAAGCTCTTCACCTAGCGAATAGGACGACATGAGTCATTCCAAAGACCCTGCCAACCCGCTTTCCACTACACCTTGCGCGAAATTTCTTGCTGACAGATTCCGGATCCCGTCGAGTGTAATTATAATCGATGCTTCCGGCGTCTTGGAATCGGCGCGGCCCTATCTGGCAAAATCCAGATAGCCGCGCCGTGGGTCGGTGTTCACCAGTTTCACGTGCACCTGATCGCCAACGTCGACTCCCTGCTGACTCCGCACGAGCATACCTTCGGCAGGCGGGTTGAGGACACGGACGAAAACGCCCTTCGGCGTGACTCCCGTAATCACTCCGGCGAAAGTTTCCCCGATCCGTCCAGCGAGAGCCACTGCCGCTATGCGCTTGCTCATAGCCCGTTCCACTTTGCGCGCGGCATCTTCTTTGAGCGTGCAGTTCTGGGCAATGGCGTTCAATTGCTGGTCCGAATACGGCGCCGGCTGTCTGGACAGCACAGATTTGATGAGCCGCTGTGCCACCGTATCGGCGAAGCGGCGGTTGGGAGCGGTGGAATGCGTGTAGTCTTGCGCGGCCAACGCAAAGTGCCCCTGATCCTTATCGCCCGGGCGTGAGAGCACATACTCGCCGGGTCCCATCAGCTTGATCACCGCCAGGGAGAGATCCGCGTAGTGCACGGCGTCGGCGGCCTTTCTTCTCTGAAGGAAGACGTTGAGAGCTCCCGAATCGGGTTCCGGCGGCAGTCTTTCGCCGTTGCGCGCCGCCAGTTCGACAATACGCTCCCAGCGCTTGGGCGTTCTTACCACGCGTCGTATGGAGGAGACGCCGGCCTTCATGAGTGTCCGCGCCATCACGCCATTGGCGGCCACCATAAAATTCTCGATGAGCTCGGTGGCACGATTTTTGGTGCGAGTATCGATGCTGCGCACGCTGCCGTCCGCAAGGATGGCTTCCGTCTCGACGCGATCGATGTTCAATGCACCCAATCGCTGCCGTTCGTCAAACAGGACCTGCGCCGCCTCATCCTGCAGTTTCAGTTGCGCAGCCAGGTCCGCGGAGGCGGCAACTTTGAGCGGAGCGGCCGCGTGCCCGTCGAGCCAGGCCCCCACGCCGTTGTAAGTCAATTGTGCACGATTGTGCACGAGCGCGCGGTAAATTTCCCCTGAGATCACCGAGCCGCCAGGGGCAATCAGCATGTCCACCACCAGCGCTAACCGGTCGGCATCCTGATTCAGCGAGGTCAGATCCGTCGATAACTGCTCCGGCAACATCGGAAAGGTTCGAACACCGGTGTATACACTGGTAGTCTCCCGGGCGGCGTGTTGGTCGATCGGAGACCCCGCCGGCACATCAGGGTCGACATCGGCGATGGCCACGAGAACGCGAATTCCCGTACTGACCCGCTCGGCAACTTCGGCCTGGTCCAAATCGCGCGAGGTGTCGTTATCGATGGAAGACCATAGCAGCGAGCGCAGGTCGCGCACGCCTGGATCTTGAGAGGGCTGCGGCTGAGACTTGATCGCTTCCAGTTGACGCATCGCCTTCGGAGAAAAATCAGGTTGGAAGCCCTCGTCGTCCATCTCCTGACGGGCGGCTGCAAAGAGATCAAATCCGCTGTGAGCCATGAAAACGCAAGCCTACCATAGCGTCGCATACCGGCGGCACCCCTCCGTAGTAACCTGAGCGGGAGCGGGAAAGATTTGAAGTCAGCGCGTAGTTGGTTGAAGGTGCCGCCTAGCCAAATGATAAGAAGCTACTGAGATATCTGGCAAGTTATGAGAGTACCATTCGAGTACTGTCACATAGAACCGGCTAAGCCGTACCAGTACAAAACCGGATTGACACTCGAACCCGGCGCGAGCAGACTATATCCGTGCGTTGGATTGTGAGTGTGTTAAGAGCGATTCCGCTGACTCCGTGCTGGCTGCGCGCCAGGCGCCTACGAAGCCAGCGTGAGATGCTGGAACACCTCCGACGCTACTATGCGAAAGGTCAATGAGACGGCTTAGAAGAAACAGTGATACGAACTTCTACTTCGCCATCGTGAGTCGTCAACATTGATAGTCCGAGGTGTTCGTCGAATTGTTTCACCGCCGCTTCGATCCGTTCCATAGAGTCTTCGGCCAGTGTGTCACCCAAATGCACGGGTAGTTGCGCGAGTAACTCCTCCCGCTGAGTATCGGTGAGGCCTCGAATGTCGATAATCTTCAACCTGCGCCCCGCAAACATCGCGGCGCCTTGGTGTCCGCTGAATTCGGCCTGCATCTCGGCCAGTCTCTTTTCCATTTCTGCGACTAGAGTTTCTTGGCTAGCCGTCGCGGCCTGTTGCGCGGACGCCAGGTCACGCTCGAGCGCCGTCTTTTCCATCAGCTCCGCCAGTTTCTTTGACTGGGTCTGCAGCTCGGAAGCGCCGGCCAATTGCTGGCTTTGCAGAACCCGGGCTTGCTCCGCCAGACGCTCGGCCAGTTGCGTCTGTACCAGGGTATCCAGCATGGCTTTCTCGCGCTTCATTTTCGCAGAGCGCCGTGTGGTGGCGTCTCCGGCCGGCAACTGGAAGGTAATACTGACCTGCCGCGTACTCCCCGCGGCATGGCGAGCGAAGCGCCACTGCAACACCGACTGGAGCGCCGCTTTGCGCAGTTCCAATGGCCCGCTCAACACACGTGCATCACTGACCTCGCCGGCGGCATCGAGCGTTGCTTCCACAACTACGACTCCCTGAATGTTTTTCTCGATGGCGGTGTCCGGATATTCCACTTCGTCCGGTTGAAAGACGCTGGCGCCACCCAGGTCAACGCGTACCTCCGGTTCTTGGACCGGCGCTTCCTGCTGCTGGCCGCGCGCCCACTGCAGATTCAGCGCGAAACACACGAGGCCCAGCGAGAGCGCCAGAATGGCCGGCAGTTTGGAGGGCCCCCCCTGCCCACCCGCATCGCCGGCGAGCCGCTGTATGCGATACAACAACGATCCGCCCGCACTGCTAAGCGCAAGACGCGGCGTAGTTACACGCAGCCTTTCCAACCGGGTCAGTGCGCGCGCATAGCACAAAGCGTCCCCACAGGAATCCACGGCCACATCGTCGCAACATAACTCGCGCTCCCGCCGTATGCGCGCCGATGCCCACCAAACCGCGGGATGATAGAACAGCAACGTCTCCACCACCGCTTGCAGCATGTTGACCAGATAGTCGTAGCGCAGTATGTGCGCGAGCTCGTGCGCCAGCACCGCCTCCAATTGCTGTGGAGTCAGTCCCAAAACGGTGGCGGCCGGTAAAAGCACCACGGGCCTGACCCAACCGACTACGCTGGGACAATCGACGGTCATGGAAACCAGCACCCGCAGAGGCCGCGCGAGCTTCATGCGCTGCCGCAGGCCGCCGACGATATCCAGCACAGCCATTTCGGCGGGCTTCGCCTCCCGCCGCAGAACGGATATCTGCCTGGACGCCCACACCAGCCGCAACCCAAACAGCAGCACGCCCAAAGACCATACCGGCAGAGCCCAGCGTGCCAGGCGATTCGCCCAGCCGGCCGCCCAGGCAAACGAGAAGCCGGCAGTATGGCTCATTGCGCCCCGTATCGCTTGCGGAGCGCCGCTGGCCCATCCCGCGGGCGCCTGTAACGCGGATGGCGCCCTGTAGAGCAGGCACGCGGTGACCACCGGCAGCATCGCCATTACCACCAGGCCGACGCAGCTCGCCAGGTAGCGGGAGCGCGCCGAGCGGTTTTGCAAGACGAAAAGCGCAACCCATAGCAGAAAGGCTGCCAGCAGTCCCTGCCACACGAATTGGAGAAGCGCCACGCTAAGCGCATGAGCGATCGCCGTCATTGCTTGCCCCCTTCGATTCGATCCAAAAGACTTTCCATGGCCTCCAACTCCTCAGGGGACGACTTCTTCGCCGCCAGCGCCTGCAGCACCAACGCCTTCACCGATCCACCGAAGGCGCGGTTCATCAGGTCGCCGAGCAGTTGCCGTTGCGTCTGCTGTTGGGAGTAACGTGCGCGGTATAGCTGCGGCCGGCAACTCTCGTCGCGCTCCACCAGCCCTTTGCCGGTCATGATCTGCATCAACTTGAGAACTGTTGTGTAGCCGGTCGGCCGCGACCGGTTGAGCACCTGCTGAATCGCGCGCACGGTTTGGGCTTTGCCTTCCCAGAGCACGCGCAGAATCGCCAGCTCGGCTTCCGTCGGTCTGCGCCGTTTGGATTCCATGACCGCAGTATGACGAAGATCTTCGTCAATGTCAAGAGAATTTTAAGGCAGAACTTTCAGCACTTCCTTAAGCGGCAAATCTTCCGACGACTTTCCCACCATGATCTCGAAATCGCCCGGAACCACTCGCCAGTGCATGTCGCGATCGAGCAACTGCAGGTCTTCAGGCGTGAGGGTCATGGTGACCTTCTTGGTCTCGCCGGGTTTCAGGTCCACGCGCTCGAATCCGCGTAGTTGCTTTACGGGAACCGCAACCGGAGTGGCGATCTCGTGAATGTAAAGTTGGACAGTCTCCGTTCCGGCGCGGCCGCCGGTGTTCTTTACGTCTACAGTGACGCGTGTGGCGCCTTCCGGATGAATCTGCGGCGGGTCGATACGCAAGTTGCTATAGGCATACTGCGTATAGCTCAAGCCATAACCGAATGGGTAAAGAGGAGTTGCGGGCATATCGGCATAACCGCGCTTCAGTTCCCGGATCCAGTAGGTCTTGGACGGCTTGTAATTGTAGTAAACCGGCAATTGACCCACATGGCGGGGTACCGTGATCGCCAGCCGGCCGCTGGGGTTGTAATCGCCGAATAAGACGTCGGCAACAGCTTCGCCACCGCGCTCCCCAGGCCGCCACGCCTCCACAACCGCCGGCACGTGCTCGGCGATCCAACGCGTGGATAGCGGCCGGCCATTCACCAGCACGACAACAGTGGGCGTTCCGGCCTCATAGACCGCTTTCACCAGGTCCTCCTGAACACCGGTCAAATCGAGGCTGGCGATGTCGTGGCCTTCCCCGTCGGTGGGAGGATCTTTCTCCTCGTCGACATCGTTCTGGCCCTGGTTTTCTCCGACCACTACAATAGCCACGTCCGCACTTTTGGCGCTGCGTACCGCTTCGGCGAACCCGCTCTGATCGCTGCCTAATACGCTGCACCCCTTCACGGCAACAATCTTGGTTCCAGGACCGGCCTTGGCTTTAACCCCCTCGAGGATACTGACGACGTGTTGCAGGACCTTGTGCGGCGAATAGTCCCCGAGCTGGTTCATGAGGTTTTCCGCGTCCGGACCGATGACCGCGATGGACCGCAGGTTCTTCTGCAGCGGCAGCAGGTTTCGTTCATTTTTCAACAGCACGATTCCTTCACGGCCGGCCCGCAGAGCGAGGTCCTGATATGCCTGCGAGTGAACCGTGCGCATCGCGCGATCCACATCGACATAGGCATTCTCGAAAAGACCCAGGCGAAATTTCAGCTCGAGAACCCTTCGCACAGCGCGGTCCACCCATGCGACTGGCACCCGCCCCTCCTCGACGTTCTCAATCAGAGGTCCCATATAGGCAGGCTCGTAAGTGATGTTCAAATCTACGCCCGCCTTCAAAGCCAGGGCGCCCGCCTCCTTTTGCGTTCGCACAATATTTTCGTAGAGCAACGTACCGAATCCGCCGCCCTCGCTTTCGACCACGCCGCGGAAGCCCAGCTCCTGCCGGAGTACGTCGTTCATCCACTTCTCCGAGGCGTGCGCGGGCACGTCTTCTACTTCCGGGTATCCAGCCATAACGCCGAGACCGCCTGCTTTGGTTATAGCCGTACGCCAGGGAGGCAGAAAGTTTTCCCGCAAGGCGCGCTCCGATAATTCGATGGCGCCGCGTTCGAGGCCGCTGGCCGGCTCGCTTTGCGTGGGGAAATCCGTCAGCACGGCGACGGTCTTGTCGGGGGCAGTGAGGTCAGTCCCCTGCGTGCCTCGGACAATGCTTTCCCCAAGGCGCGAATACAGATAAGGGTCCTCCGTATAGGCCTCTTCGTTTCGGCCCATGCGCGGATCGCGGTCAAGCTCCATCACCAGCGTCGAGAGCATGTGGATACCGACGGCTCTGGCTTCCGCCGCCGCCGCTGCGTAAACGGATCGCACCAGCTCGGGATCGAAGGTACTGCCGATGGCCAGGCCTTCCGGGAAGACCGTCCCGCCGGGAAACATAGCGCCGTGGGTGCCCTCTTCATCCTCGAGCAGCGGTATTTTCAGCCGCGTCTGCGTAAGGGCGATCTTCTGCAACTCATTGAAGTACTCCGCTTGCTGGCGGGTACCTTGATGCAGAATTTCGTTGGCGAGGGTAAAAAAGCCGGAGCCGGGTCCAATCTCCTGAGTGTAGGTTCCGGCCGCAAACCTGCGGCAGGCAGCCATCTTCGAAGGTATGTCCTTGCCCAGCTCATCCACATAGACGCACGGCAGGTTGAGTTGGCCGACCTTTTCCTTGAGCGTCATGCGTCTCATCAGATCGTCGATGCGTTCTTCCATGGGTCGCTTCGGATCGAGATAGGGCGCCTGAGCGAAAACACTAAGCGCCGCGCTCAGCGCCGCGATCATCAGTGCGACGGTATTGTTTGTTCTCATAGCTCACCTCAATGCTCTCGCGAGCGCCAGCGAATCTTCATCTCCCCAATTGTCACGTGGCTCGGCCGCGCAGCGGGCAAACATCCATAGCCGGACGCGCTCGCGATCCAGGCAAGCAAGGTCCGCGATGCGGTGGATGGTCCCTTGCGGGTCCGCGCGCATTCTGGCATCGCAGTTGAAGAGGTGTTGGGTCACGTCGTAGGCAGGATCGCCAACGAAGGGCTTCGGGTCGATGACCAGCCACGGCTCCCGCTGCGAGCGAAGCACGTTGTCCGCGTGCAGATCGGTCGCGAGCAGCTGCTCCACGGGCGCCGTGCGCGGCAACTCCTTCAAGAGCCGCAGGCCTTCACGGACCAGCCCTGTGTCTGGCCACCGATCCAGGGCGGCCAGCGTCTCCCCGCTCCAAACCTCAGTCATGGCGGCCAACGGGCGAAAGGGATGCGGCGCCGGCGGCGCGCGCCAAAGACGGCGAAGAAGCCCCGCAATCACGACATCCTGCTCAGGCTCCGGCAATACATGGAGCGCCGTCCCGGGCTCGCACCGCTCGAGCAGCATGGCGCCGGTCTTTTCATCGGCGTTCAGCAGGCGCACCGTCGGATCTCCGTTCCAGAAGCGCAGTCCTTGTAGTTCGTGCTCGGCCTCCATATGCGGCATGCCAAGTTTCAACACAGCCGGGGCGCCGCCCAGGAGTGACACCGGCGCCACCCACGAGCAACTCACCGCGAGCTCAAACGGGACCCCAAGTTCGAGCGACCAGCGGCGCTCCAAATCTCGCAGGACCGCCGGCAATCCATTGAGCCAGGCAGTGCGCTCGGGCGACTTGCGACAGTTCGCGGCAAGTCGTTCCGGAACATTTTGGCACATGATACGCTAAGTTAACACCACGTTGTTGGGGAGCACTTCCTATGATCATCGGCGTTCCCAAAGAAGTCAAAGATCACGAAACGCGCGTGGGCCTGGTGCCAAGCGGTGTAGCGGCATTGCGCGAGGCCGGACACGAGGTATTGGTGCAATCCTCGGCGGGGGAAGGCAGCGCGCTTACCGACCGCGAATATATGCAAGCCGGCGCCGCTATGTCGGCCAAAGCGGAAGAGGTCTGGCGCCGCGCCGACCTGGTAGTCAAGGTGAAAGAGCCGCAGCCGCAGGAGTACGCGCATCTGCGCCCCGGCCTCATTCTGTTTACTTATTTGCACCTGGCGCCGCTGCCCGAGCTCACCAACCGTATGCTCGAGGCCAAAGTCAACGGTGTGGCGTATGAGACTATACACGACGCCGACGGTTCGTTGCCGCTGCTCACCCCCATGAGCGAAGTGGCCGGGCGCATGTCGGTCCAGATTGGCGCGCAATATCTGGAAGCTCCTAATGGCGGGCGCGGCGTGCTGCTGGGCGGCGTGCCCGGAGTCGCGCCGGCCAACTGCGTCATCATCGGCGGCGGAGTGGTGGGAACCAATGCCGCCAAGATCGCCCTGGGCATGGGCGCGCACGTGATTCTGATTGACCGGAATCTGAACCGGCTGCGGCAGCTCGACGACATCTTCGGCCGCCAGATCGTCACGCTCGCCTCCAACGCTTTCACCATCAGCGAAACGCTGAAGAGCGCGGACCTGGTGGTGGGCGCAGTACTGATTCCTGGCGCCTCGGCTCCCAAAGTGGTGCGGCGGGAGATGATCGCCAACATGAAGCGCGGCGCCGTGGTGGTGGACGTGGCCATCGATCAGGGCGGCTGCTTCGAGACATCCCACGCCACCACGCACACCGAGCCCGTCTATTTCATCGACGGCATCCTGCACTATTGCGTCTCGAACATGCCCGCGGCCGTGCCGCACACCTCCACCTTTGCCCTGACCAACGCCACCTTCCCGTACCTGATGGAACTGGCGAACAAGGGCCTGGAGCGCGCCTGTACCGATCATCCGGGTCTGCGCGAGGGTGTCAACACCTACAACGGTTACGTGACGCACGCGGGCGTGGCGGAATCGCAGGGCCGCCAATGGCGCGAACTGGCCGGTGTAGTATAAGAAATGAAGCCATGCCAGTTAGCGCGCAGGAAACCGAGATCCATCCGCGTCCTCTTACCGCTCTGACCGAAGAAGAAAAGCTCTTTCAGACCACCGTACGGCAGTTCGCCCGCGAACAGATTGGCCCGCACGTTCGCGAGATGGATGAGGCCGGCGTGTTCCGCAAAGATATTCTCCGGCAATTCTTCGATCTGGGCCTGATGGGTATCGAGATCCCTGAAGAGTACGGCGGCAGCGGCGGGAGTTTCTTCCAGTGCATTCTGGCGGTGGAGGAATTATCGGCCGTCGATCCTTCGGCAGGCGTGATCGTGGACGTGCAGAACACCATCGTCAACAACGCCCTTCTGCGCTGGGCCAACGCATCGCAAAAGCAGAAGTACCTGCCGCCCCTGGCCGCCCATACGGTGGCGTCCTACGCGCTCTCGGAAGCTGGTTCCGGCTCGGACGCCTTCGCCCTGGCGACGCAGGCGATCGATCAAGGCGATCACTTCCTGATTACGGGCCGTAAGTTGTGGATTACCAATGCCGCCGAATCGGGCTTATTCCTGCTGTTTGCCAACGCTAATCCGGAGGCCGGATATCGCGGTATCACAGCGTTCCTCATCGAGCGCGAGTTTGCGGGTTTCCAGGTGGGGAAAAAAGAGGACAAGCTGGGCCTGCGCGCCTCCTCGACCTGCGAGTTGATCCTGGACAATTGCCGCGTTCCCAGAGAGAACGTGATCGGCGAGGTTGGCAAGGGCTATAAGATCGCCATCGAGACACTCAACGAAGGACGCATCGCCATCGGTTCGCAGATGATCGGGCTGGCGCGCGGCGCTCTTGAGCATGCCATTGCTTATGCCCGCGAGCGCAAGCAGTTCGGCAAGCACATCGGAGAGTTTCAAGGAGTGCAGTTCCAGCTTGCGGTGATGGCTACCGAGGTGGAGGCCGCGCGGCTGCTGGTGTACAACGCCGCCCGCCTGCGCGATGCGGGTCTGCCGTTTCAGACCGAGGCCGCCATGGCCAAGTATTACAGCTCCGAGATCGCCGAGAAGGTCGCATCCAAGTCCATCGAGATTCACGGCGGCGTAGGTATTACCAAGGATTATCCGGTGGAGAAACTCTACCGGGATGCCAAAATCGGCCGGATTTATGAGGGTACCAGCAACATACAGTTGGTCACCATCGCCAAGAAGCTACTGGGAAAGTAGCCAAACGAGCCGGCGTTGGCAAACGTTTAAAGTAGAAAGGGGAGAAATGCATCGACTTACTTACATTGCATTGCTTTCAGTCCTCAGCCTGCCGATACGGGCGGACGAGCCCACCAAGGCGGCGGTTACCCCGGCCAATGTAACAGCACCGGCTACGGCCGATGTAAATGCCGACGAGATCGTTCGGAAGTTCGCCGCGAAAGAGAAGGAATTTTCCGAGGCCCGCCAGAACTATACCTACCGGCAGACAGTCAAGCTTCAGGAGTTGGACGAATCGGGCAACCCCGAAGGTAAGTGGGAGCTGGTGGAAGACATCATTTTTTCGCCGGAGGGCAAACGCACGGAGAAGGTGGTATACGCGCCGGTTCAGAACCTGCAGCATCTCTTGCTGACCCCGGAAGACGAGCAGGACCTGCGCAACGTACAGCCTTTCGTGCTGACCACCGACGAGATCCCTTTATATGACCTTCGCTACCTGGGCAAGCAGAACGCAGACGAAATTCCATGCTACGTTTTCGCCGTCAAGCCCAAGAAGCTGTTAGCGGGTAAGCGCTTTTTCGAGGGCCAGATCTGGGTAGACGATCGCGACTTTCAGATTGTGAAGACTTACGGCAAGGGTGTTGGCGTTATCAAGAAGAGCGACGACAATCAGTTCCCTAAGTTCGAGACCCTGCGCGAGCAGGTAGATGGCAAGTACTGGTTTCCGACTTATACCCATGCCGACGACACGCTGCACTTCAAAGATATGTCGCAGCGCATCCGCATGATCGTCACTTACAAAGACTATAAGAAGTTCGAAGGCAAATCGACGATCCACTTCGGCGACGTGGTGGACGACAAGTCTAAAGACCAGCCGAAACCTGCACCGAAGCCGTAACCGCGTGCTACCATCCGAGTGATGGCCACCAAGATTACATCCCTCAGCAACGGACCGATCCGCATCGAGGGCGAGTTCACGATTCACGATTCGGCGGGCGCTGAGTTTGGGCTCGCCGGTCGCACGGTGATTTCGCTGTGCCGTTGCGGGCAGTCAGCCAATAAGCCGTTCTGCGACGGCTCACACGCGCGCACCGGCTTCCAGGATCTGTCCGTGGCACGCGAACTGCCGCCGCCCAAGCCGAAGCTCTGACGGCGCTTTACTTTCCGGCCGCGTAGAGATCGATGATTCGCTCGATGGCCCGGCGGCAGGCAGCGCAGAAGCCTCCCTCGTCACGTGTAAACATGATGCAGTCGGCCCGCGGACGGTAGTAGCCGCGCCCCTCGTACATGGCGCCTTCGAACGCTCCTATCGTCCAGGCGGCGGAGTGGCCATAAGGACCCGCGGCCAGCAGCGCGGTGGTCTTTTCGCGCTCCTCCCGGAACAGGGCTTCCATCTCGTCTTCGGGACGATGCGCGGCACGGATCTGGCGGCGGCGAGCCTGAATCTGCTTTTCGAGCGCCTCGAATTCATCCTTCGGCCAGGGCGTTGGCAGCGGCGTTCCAGGTGAGATCAGGGCGCTCCATTTGGCCGCCCGCGGATCGGCGGTGACATTGGGTTCCCACGGTTCGGGCCGCTCTGTGACGGTTTCATAGGCCACGTCCGACGTATAGTATTCGTCCGCCAGGCCTGCGAAGTGATGGCCGAACTCGTGTACGAAGACATATGGCGTGAAGGCATTATCCGCCGCCACCGTGGCATACAGGTTGAAGATTCCCCCGCCGCCGTATTTCCGGTCGTTCACCACGATTTCGATGAACTCGTAAGGCGCCGCCGAAGCGGCTTCGCGCAATCGCTTGTTGTCGAGCGTCAGCACGTATCGTTCCGAGCCGAAGGCATCGTATCCCGCGCGCAAGGGCGACTTGCGATAGATGCTATCCGACGGCCGCGAAACTCCGCTCTGTTCCGCCGGCGTATCCACCGCCCAGACGTTGAAATCGGCGCGGCGCTCCTTAAATGGTGAGACGGCAAACAGCAGATCTGCCAGGCGGCGGGCGTCCTTGTGCCACTTCTCCATCTCGGCAGCGGTATAGCCATCGCCCATCAGCAGCAGATCTACTTTGTCGCGGGGCTCGCCCGATTGCATCACGGCCCAGACCTTGACGTTCGCGGGCGGTCCGGAACGGTCGATGGCCGGGTCGGCCGGATCGACCACGATGGACCACAGCTCCCGAAACGCATTCCGCCGATCGCGTCTTTTAACCACCACCTGCACCGGTTCGGGGGGCGCCGGAAAGCGCAGGGATTCGTGAAACTGACGCCGGATCTGCTTGGCCTCGGGCGTCTCCTCCCATTCGCCGAAGATGCTTGCAAACCCACGCGAGTAGAGTACGCGGTTAGTCTTGCGGTCCAACACTTCGAAGTAATACTTGCCCAGATTGGTATCGTCTATGGCGCGATCGAGGCGGCCCGGCCAAGGGCCTTCGAGCACCACGCCATCGAGAGACAGGCGCTCTTCGGAGGCATCGCCTCCATGGAAATAATCGAGGCGCAACGTGCGGGTGTCGGCCGCCCGGCCGGACCATATCGCGATGAAAAACAAGCACAGAAAGCGCAAGTCTCTACTTTAACTCACCGAACACTTCTCCACCGGGCAGTATGATATAGTTGCGGACCGATGAGGTGTTACATGACAATCAATTCCTCTGTGATGGTATTGTGTCTGGGAGCAGCGAGTTTGACAATAGCATTCCCGGCCCGGGCAGCCCATTTCACTGTCAACAGTACCAAAGACGCCGTAGACGCCAATCCCGGCGACGGTATTTGCGCGACAGCCACCGGGGAGTGCACGCTGCGGGCGGCGATCCAGGAGACCAATGCTCTGCCCGGCGCCGATGACATATTCGTTCCCGGCGCTCTCTACACCCTCACGATTCCCGGCAGAGGCGAGAATGCCGCTGCCACTGGTGATCTGGATATCACGGATGACCTCACGATCCGCGGCGCAGGACCGCAGGCCACTATCGTGGATGGCGGAGGTCTGGACCGCGTGTTTCAAATTCCCGCGGTAGTCAACGTGACGATTACGGACATGACGGTGCAGAACGGCGATGTCGCGACGAACGACTCCGGAGGCGGTATCTTCAATGGCCTTCAGAACGAGCCAGGCGGGTTCCTGAAGCTGGTCAACGTTACGGTGACCGGCAACACGGCAACATATGGCGGCGGTATTATGAACGGGTGGGGAGCGACCGCCGTCCTCGTAGGCGTAACTGTCAGCAATAATGCGGCGGCTTACGGGGCCGGTCTCTACACTCGCGACGTGGGTAAAGTGAGCGTCATCAACAGCACCTTCAGCAATAACACGGCGGCCACCGGGGGAGGGGGCATCGACACCTATTCCAACGCCGATTTAGTCCTTTCAAACGTGACCATTGCACAGAATACGGCAATGATCGGCGCCGGCATTAACAGTGAATCCAGTACTCACCTGGTGACCTTGGCATCAAGCATCGTGGCTGATAATTCCGGCGGGGACTGCTTGGGAGCTATCGTGTCGAATGGGTATAACCTCGATAGTGACAGCACTTGTTCTCTCACACAACCCACCGATCTGCCTGGGCGAAATCCTCTGCTCGGTCCCTTACAGGAGAATGGAGGTCCAACCCCCACGAGCGCTTTGCTCGCTGGCAGTCCGGCGATCGGCGCGGGCGGCACATCGGGATGTCTGTCCACGGATCAGCGCTATTATCTGCGCCGGAACGGGATGGCGCCGTGCGATATCGGTGCGTACGAAACGGGGCAACCGGCCGATTCCGCTCGTCGCTCAGCCAGCAATAACACAGCCGTCCCCTAAGCGATGCTGCCGAGCGCACGTCCGTAGGCTTAAACGGCCTGATCCGCCGTGGCTCGTTGTGCTTTCATAGTGAAGTGCAGCTCTCCACCTTCAGTTTTCCTACAACTATCCTGTTCGGCCCCGGCGCGATTGCGCGCCTTCCCGAAGAGCTCGGCAAAAGGGGCATTTCCCGCCCGCTGCTGGTGACCGACGCGGGGCTCGCCCGCACGCCGCTCTATGAGCGCGTCGCCGCCCTGGTTCCCAACGCGGCGATCTTCTCCGCGGTCGAGCCCAACCCTACCGAGCGCAACGTCACCGACGGCGTGGCCGCCTACCATGCGAATCGTTGTAACGGCGTGATCGGCCTGGGCGGTGGATCGCCGCTCGACGCCGCCAAAGCTATCCGGTTGAAGGTCACTCACGAGTTGCCCCTGGCCGAATACGATGACCTGCTCGACGGCGGGCAACGCATCTCGGCGAATGTGCCGCCTTACATCGCCATCGCCACTACCGCGGGAACCGGAAGCGAAGTCTCGCGCTCCACGGTGATCACCATCGCGCGCACGAATCGCAAAACCGTGGTCTTCAGCCCGCACCTGATTCCCACGCTGGCCATCGCCGATCCGGAGCTGACCCTCGCTCTTCCTCCCCACCTGACGGCCGGCACAGGCATGGACGCTTTTACTCACAACGTCGAGGCGTACATCACCAGGGGCTTCCATCCCATCTGCGACGCTATTGCCATTTCTGGCGCGAGGATGGTGTGGGAGAACCTGCCGCGCGTCATGGACGACCCCGGCGACCTCGAAGCGCGCTCCCAAATGATGATGGCCTCCATGATGGGCGCGATCGCCTTCCAGAAGGGCCTGGGCGCTACACACTCGCTGGCTCACCCGTTATCGTCCGACTGCGGAATGCATCATGGCACCGCCAACGCCGTCATGCTGCCCTTCGTGCTGGAATTCAACCAGCCCTACGCCGCTCCGCGATTGGCTGAATTGGCCGCGCAGTTTTCGGGCGGCGACGTCGCCCAACAGGTCCGCGAGCTGAATTTGCGCGTGGGCATCGCGCCCCGCTTGCGCGACTACGGAGTAACTGAGGAATCCTTGCCGGCGCTCGCCGATAAGGCTATTCAAGATGGTTGCCACCAGCTCAATCCGCGCCCGTGCACACGCGAAGATTTGCTGGTTCTTTACCGCGCCGCTTTTTAACCGCCCGCGCCGAATGCGAAACCCGCTAGAATAGCGGTGTCTGATGCAGGTGCTGCAAGCGGGACAACATAAGCTGATCTTCCTGGAATTGGACCCGGAGATGGTGGCCAACGCCGCCAAGCAGGCCGGGTTCGAAACCAAGCTGAAGGACTCCGAACGCTTCATGACGCTGGACCTCACCGCGGAGGGCCGCCAGGGGCCGCTGCTGCTGTTCGATGCCGCCGATCCCGCTAACCTGGGGTGGTTTTCGCGCTGCCAGTTCTACGTGGACGGCCGCAGCGGCGGGGTCATGCAAACGCCCATCAGCCTGGCTAACAAACGCGATCGCGGCGGCAAGGCGCAGCCTAATTCCGTTCGCGTGCATATCTCCAAAGAGCTTCCCGCCAGCTTCCGGCTACCCGGCAAGCAACCGCTTACCGAGGAAGCGTTATACCGGCTGCTCTATCATTTTCTTACCGCGTTGATGAAGACTGGAGTGGCCGTTTGCGGCGGTTCGGTAGTGCAGGCTCTGGCCGGCCGCACCGAAAGCCTGGGACCGCGCAACTGACCCGCGCCGATAAACGTTATTATTGACCCAAGGTGCTGTCGAGCCGATACAGCGCGCTTTTGCTTCTGCTCCCGGCCACCGTGACGTTGGCATCAGCCGGCGACCTGCCGCCGGAGTTGATGCAGTTGGCTCATTTCAAACAAAAGATCCGCCAGGATCTGGCGCAGGTTCCCAACTATACCTGTCTCGAGACCATGCAGCGCTACCAGCGTGGACGGCGCGCTTACTCTTTCAGGCCCCTGGATACAGTTCGCCTGGAAGTATCCAACGTGAACGGCAAGGAACTGCTCGCCTGGCCCGGGGCGCGCCGATTCGAAGACAAAAACCTGACCTCGTTTGTCTCGGGCGGCATGATCGGGAATGGCATGTTCGTGCTCCACGCGCACAATCTCTTCGTCAACGACACTTCCCCGTTCGTGTACCGGGGCGAGGATGACCTGGACGGCCGCGAGGCCATCCGATACGACTACAGTACGCCGGAATTCTTGAGCGGATATAGAATTCGGATCGGCAGCGCCGAGGCAAGGGTGGCCATAAAAGGTTCGTTCTGGTTCGATCCGGTCTCGTTGGATCTGCTACGGCTGGATGTATACGGCGATGAAATACCGCTCGAGCTGGATCTTGAGTCATCCATCGTGAGGACGTACTATTCCCGCGAACACATCGGAAATTCCGAAGCGCTGCTGCCCCAGCGGGCCGAACTGGTGCTGAATTTTTTCTCCGGCGAGTCCAGCCGCAATCTGGTCACATTTTCGGCATGCCGTGAGTACGGCAGCCAATCCAATATCAGCTTCGAACCGCCCCCGGAACCCGTAGCGCCGGCTAAGCCGCCATCTGCGGAGGTGAATTTGGCCGCGGGACTGCTTATCTCTATCGCGCTCGAGACCGCCATTGATTCGAAGTCCGCTTCAGTGGGGGATGCATTGCGCGCCCGCGTCCGCCGGGACGTGCGGCAAAAAGGGGAGGTGGTGCTGCCGGCAGGCGCTCTGATCAGCGGCCGCATCCGCAGCCTGGACCGTTATTCCGGAGCGAAGCGGTTTGTGCTGATGGGCATCGAGTTCTCCGAAGCCGAATGGCAGAATGCGCACGCGGAATTTGTGGGTGAGCTGGTCGATAGCCGGGAAGGCATGCCCCCGCGGCGCGGCGACATCCCCGGCGTCGGCATCCTCCGCATGGAGGGCTCCGGATTCCATCTCGCTCCCGGCTTCCGTATGCTCTGGCGCACCGTGCGTCAGCAACCAGCCTCCGATTTCCGGTAGAATCTGAGAATAACGAACGACACCGCATACGTGCGAGTGGCCACGAAGCCACCCCAGCTTACCGCTATATACCCGGGTTCTTTCGACCCGATCACCAGCGGACACCTGGATTTGATTGAACGCGGATGCCGCCTCTTCGACCGCTTGATCATTGCGATTTTGCGCAACGAAAACAAGCAGCCGCTGTTCACTGTCGAGGAGCGCATCGAGATGTTGCGCGAAGTAGTGGGGCACTTTCCCAACGTGGAAGTGGACTCCTTCAATGGCCTGCTGGTGGATTACGCGGCCGAGAAAAACGCCACTGCATTGGTGCGGGGCATACGGGCAATTTCGGATTACGAATATGAGTTACAGATGGCGCTCATGAACCGGCGGCTGCGGCCGGACATGGAAACGGTTTTTTTGATGGCCAGCGAGGCTCACTCCTTCATCAGCTCGCGTCTGGTGAAGGAGGTGTTTGCGCTGGGCGGCAACATCACGGGGCTGGTTCCGCCATCCGTCGAGGTCCAGTTGCGAAAGCGGCTGGGGCGGACTTCGCGTCAAGGGAGATAGGAAACCAAAATGGAAGTGCAAGCCAAACAGGACATCGCGGAGCGCATCGCTTCGATCAGCGTGTCGTCTACCATGCGGGTATCCGCCGAGGCGGAGAAGCTGCGCGCGCAGGGCGTCGACGTGGTAGACTTCGGAGCCGGCGAGCCGGACTTCCCTACCCCGGACAATATCAAGCGCGCGGCCATTCGCGCGATAGAGCAGAATTTCACGAAGTATACCAATGCCGGCGGTACGCTCGAGCTCAAACAGGCGGTTTGCGACCGGCATGCGCAGGATTTCGGCACCCACTACCAGCCCCAGCAGTGCATCGTCACCGTGGGGGGCAAACACGCCATATTCGGCCTGACGCAGGCGCTGGTCAATCCGGGCGATGAAGTGGTCATCCCCACGCCCTACTGGGTGACTTACAAGGACGTGGTGAACTATGCCGGTGGCAAGTGCGTCTTCGTTGCCGCCGACGAGCGGCAGGGGTTCGTCGTCACCGCCGCGATGATCGAGCCGTACCTGACGGATCGCACCAAGCTGGTCTTCATCAATTCGCCTTCGAACCCCAGCGGCGCGGTGATCGATCCCGAGGAGTTCGAGAAGATTTACAGATTGACCTCGCGGCGCGGCATCTTCCTGATGACCGACGAGTGCTACTGCCACTTCCTGTACGATGGCCGGCCCTTTTCGATCGCGTCCCTGGCCGGCGCGGAGGAGACTGTGCTGGTAGCCGGCTCGCTCTCGAAGACTTACGCCATGACCGGATGGCGCATCGGCTTCGCCCTGGCGCCCGCGCCCATTGTGGGAGCCATGTTGAAGCTGCAGAGCCATTCCACTTCCAATCCGGCTTCAGTCTCGCAAAAAGCCGCGGTAGAGGCGCTGCGCGGTCCGCAGGATTCGGTGGGAATCATGCTGGCGGAATATCGCAAGCGCCGTGATTTTGTGATCGAGCGCCTGCGCGCCATTCCCGGGGTCGAGTGCGCCGAGCCGAAGGGCGCATTTTACGCCTATCCCAATATCGGCGTCGCGCTACGCAACGGGACATCTACGCTCGAATTCGCCGAGAACCTGTTGCAGAAGGCCGCCGTGGCGGTGGTTCCGGGCGAGGCTTTCGGCACCGATCGGCACGTGCGGATCTCCTACGCCACTTCCATGCACGAACTCTCGCGCGGGCTTGACCGCATCCATCGCTTCATCGCCGACCAGTGACCATCCGGCGACTCGCTGCAACAGCGCTCGAAAAAGTTTGGGGCAGCTCCGCCACGGAGCCCTGGTTCCCGCGCTCGCCGGCGAAGATCGGGGAAGTCTGGTTCACGGCGCCTGAGGAGCCCCGCCTGCTGGTGAAGTTTCTGTTCACCTCCGGCAAGCTTTCGGTGCAGGTACACCCGCCGGATTCAGCCTCGGGGCGAGGCAAGACGGAAATGTGGCACGTGCTGCGGGCTGAGCCTGGGGCGCGCCTGACGCTGGGTTTCGAGCGGCCGCTCCCGGGCGAGCGCGTGCGCGCCGCGGCGCTCTCGGGCGAGATCGAAGAGCTGCTGCACTGGTGTACGCCGCAGCCGGGCGATACGTTCTTTGTGCCCGCAGGCACGGTGCACGCTATTGGCGCCGGTCTCGCGCTCTGCGAGATCCAACAAAATAGCGATGTCACCTACCGGCTCTACGATTACGGCCGCCCGCGTGAGCTGCATCTCAATCAATCCCTGCAGGTGGCGGATTTCGGCCGCCATCCGGGACTGAGCACGCCCGTAGAGTTGGGCGAGGGCAGGCGGCTCTTAGTCGAGTGCCCGTATTTCCGGACCGAATCCATGGCTGTGACAGGCGAGGTGTCATACGCCGGCGGGCCGCAAGCTGAACTGCTCGTCTGTCTGGAAGGCAGCGGGCAATTCGACGGCCAGGACTTCGCGCCGGGCCAGGTTTGGGTAGTGCCGGCCGGGACTCCGCCATTCGTGGTCCAGGCACACCGTGCCACGCGACTGTTGCGCACCTTCGTGCGTGCACAGTTCCGTGTATAATGAGCCAGTTTCCTACGGAGGACCTTGCTCGTGAAGCTCTCGATCACCGCTCGCTGCTGGCGCCGCCTTTGTCTGGTTGTGCCTCTCTTTCTGCTGTTCGCTCTCGCCGCGTTTCCGCAGACCACACTCACGGGCGCGGTTCAATTCTCAACAAATTCCACAGGCGCTGCCGCGGGCGGCCAGGTATGGAATACACTGGGCGGCGATTCCTATTATGACCTGTGGTTCGCGCTAGATCCGGCGGCGACGTCGCCGATCAATGGCCCATCCGACGCTGACGCGGGCATCTCCATCCCACTGGCGGCCGGCAGCAGTTACAGCTACTACATCTTCGGCCAACCCAACACAAGCTTCACCTTCAACGGCTTGAACCTGTTCTTCGACGGGAACAATTCTACTCCGGGGATCTCGGTATTTGGCCCTATTGACAGTCCTGCCTTTCTGCCGAACGGCAGCAGCACATTGACGTTGGGGGACGCCTCCGTTGCGGGTTCGGGCAGCATCGCGTACGGCGCCGACGGTGTCGTCGTGGTTGTTACCGGCTACGAGTGGCACGTGCCTGAAACGCCGCCCGGAGATGTGTGCCAAGCCAAGGTCTTCGCCCCAGGTGACGGCGCAGATTACTTCGGATCGTTTTCCCTGCAGGTTTTCCCGGAGGCGACTCTTGCCGTCAGCCAACCGAGCGGCTCGCCCGAAACCAACCTCACCCTGACGGGCAGCGGCTTTTTGCCGACCGAAACCGTCGGCATCTTCGCCGGCCGCATCGGTGGCTCGCCTCTGGGTACGGTACCCGCCACTAGCAGCGGCTCCTTCAGTGTTACATTCCGTGAAGCGCAACATCCGTACGGGCCCCTGAACTTCTTCGCCCTCGGTGAGACCAGTCAGAAGTTAGGAGTTGCCAACTTCTTTGTGACACCAGTCCTGCTCGTAAGCCCATCCAGCGGACTGCCGGGCGCCACAATCACCGCGCAGGGCCTGGGCTTCGGCGCAGCAGAAACAGTTAGCGTCTATTGGAACAATCCCCGGCAGCTCCTCGGCACTGCCACCGCCAATAGCGAGGGAAGCTTCGCGGGCAGCGGTGCTCTAACGATCACGATCCCGGCGAACGCATCGCCCGGATTGAATGCGGTGATCGGGATAGGGCAGACCACCAGGGCGACGGGGATAGGCAAGATCGAAGTGGAATAGCGGTTCCGCTCCTTATTCGATAACTCGATAATAGCGTCGAATTTTGTCTTCCGCGACTGTGACTGCAAAAGGTCGCATTGGTTCCGCGGCCTGCGATGTGCTTGGGCGAGCGATACCCAAGCGCGCTCGCGCCGGAGCTGAGAAACGCGCCGCCGTAGGTGGGTCTCATTCCAACTTCAGATCGTCGACTTCCCACTGGCCCCGCGCGTTGTATCGCAGCACGCACGTGTAGTTGGTGCGGATGGCCATGCCGGACCGTCCTTTATAATCGACGAATCCGCGGACACGGAAATGGCCCGGCTCGGGCTCGTCAATGGTCATCTCCGCTTCGTTAGAAAACAGGATGTAGCCGGGCGACAGCAACTGCGCTCTGATGATCTCTTGCGAGGCTTTGAGCGCCTCATCCTTGCTGGGCCGGTAAACCGCGTGCTGCTGGCAAGCGCCCCAGGTCAACGTCATCAACAGGACCATTGGCAACGCGCGCAAATCTCGCACCGCGTGGAGCATGTTTAAGCCGCGGCATCGAACGCCCGTTTGGCAGCCTGTACAGTCTCGCCAATGTCCTCGCTGGTATGCGCGGCGGAAACGAAAGCGGCCTCGAATTGAGAGGGAGGCAGGTAGATGCCTTGCTCCAGCATCGAGCGGTGAAAGGCGGCGAAACGGGCTGTGTCGGAGCGCTTGGCCGACTCATAGTCCGTTACCGGCCGGTCCGTGAAAAACCAGGTGAACATCGATCCCACGCGATTGACCGTGACCCCCGTGGGCGGCGCGCCGGCAACGCTTGCGGATTTCGATTCCAGCTCGCCGTAGATTTCCGGATGCGCTTTCAGGTACCGCAGCATGGCGAGCCCGGCGGCCACCGCCAGGGGATTGCCGGAAAGCGTGCCGGCCTGATAGATGGATCCGGCCGGTGCCACATTGCGCAAAATATCGGCGCGCCCGCCATAGGCGCCGATGGGCAATCCCCCACCGATGATTTTTCCCAGCGTAGTCATGTCCGGACGGATGCCATAGCGCTGCTGCGCCCCGCCGAAAGCCACACGAAAGCCCGTCATCACTTCATCGAGAATCAGCAGCGCGCCGTGGCGGGCGGTAATCTCGCGCAGGGCTTCGAGAAATCCAGGCCGAGGCGGAACGCAACCCATATTGCCGGCCACCGGCTCGACGATCACGGCGGCGATACGTCCGCTGTGCGCGCGAAAGCCCGCCTCCACCGCGTCCACGGAATTGAAGGGCAGCGCCAGAGTGGTATCCACGAAGCTCTGCGGGACACCGGGCGTATCGGCGATCCCCAGTGTGGCGAGGCCCGAGCCCGCCTTCACGAGAAGCGAATCCACATGGCCGTGATAACAGCCCTCGAATTTGACGATAAGGTCGCGGCCCGTGAAACCTCGCGCCACGCGGATCGCGGACATGGTGGCTTCCGTACCGGAATTGACCAGCCGCACCATCTCCATCGAAGGGACCGCATCGCGAATGGTTTCCGCCATCTCGACCTCCCGCTCGGTTGGCGCGCCGAAGCTGGCGCCGTTTTCGAGCGCGCCGCGCACGGCGTCCATCATGGCTGGATGGCAATGGCCAAGCAACAGCGGGCCCCAGGAGCCGACGTAGTCGATGTACTCGTTGCCGTCGATGTCGTAGAGTCGCGAGCCCTTGCCGCGCGCGATAAAAGGGGGATGGCCGCCCACGCTGCGGAAAGCACGCACAGGCGAATTGACGCCTCCTGGAATTACTTTCAGCGCTCTTTGGAAAAGGGCTTCAGAGCGGTCGCGATTCATGGCCGGGCTTTACCGGGCAATAGCCGGCTGAGGCCCAGGCTCATGCCGATCTCGTACATGCTGCCGTTCAGGTTGCGCAGCAGGCGGTTCTTCAGGCCCAGGTAAGGCTGGGTGCCGGCGAACAGGTCCTGCATGACGCCACTGAAGCGCGTACTGCGGCGGGTGAACTGCACCATGCGCGCAGGCACCGAGCCGAACAGGAAGCTGCCCAGGAATACGCGCTTGGCCAGGCGCGAGCCGAACTCGAGGTCCGCGGCGAAATCGCGGCGCAGCAGGCGGCGGTAGGTTTGCAGCCGGTCGGCCAGACCCCCGATTTCGGCCAGCAGCGCCTTGGCCGCAAGGTCAGCGGAGCGCAGAGCATAATAAAGACCCTCACCGGTGATGGGATCGACCAGCCCGGCAGCGTCGCCCACGGCCATCCATCCTTCGCCTGCGACGCGATTCTTCTTCCAGGCCGCTGTTTCGAGCGAGGGCAGCAGATGGCTGTAAAAGGTCGCTCCCTTCGAGCACAGCCCCTTTTGCGCCATGTAACTCTCGAGACGTTTACGCAGCGAAGCGGCCGGCTCGCCCTTGCCGCAGATGCCTACCGAAAGGTGGCCGCAACGCGGGAAAACCCAGATGTAGCCTTCCAGATGCGGCAGGAACTGTATATCGATCTGTGTCTGATCGCCGGCGACGTAGTAGCCCAGCGTCGACATGGTATCCTGCGCCGTAAGTTGTGTGCCGAGATCGCGCAGGGGATTGCGCGCTCCAGTCGCCAGAATGCAGAAGTCGGCGTCGAGAGAGCCGGAACTGGTACGCAGGCGCCAGCCCGTGCTGGTGCGAGTGGTTTCCAGCACCCGCGCTTTTTCGATGCGTGCGCCGGCGCTCTCGGCGCGCTCGAGCATCATCCGGTTCAGATCGATACGCGAATAAATCAGCAGGGGCTGGCTCAAACGCAGAGTAGCGGCCTTGGCGCGGGGGGCCGACAGGACCATCTCCGCGATCAGTTTCTTGGGGGTGTTGTTTTCAATCAGGAACGGGTAAGTATGGTAAGCCTTATAGGTGAGGCCGCCGCCGCAAGGTTTTTCCCAGGCGAGCTTCTCATCGAAGACGATTGTATCGAGTCCCGCGGAGGCCAGCCGTTCCGCGGCAAAAGCGCCCGCCGGACCGCCTCCCAATATGGCCACGAGTTTCATCTGGCGCCACTGTCCTGGGGCGGAATGGCGGGGTGGCCCGGCGGTAACGCGCCCGATGGAGACGCCCCTGTGCCATGGGGAGTGAGCATTCCGCCGCCATGCGGATTCTGTCCGGAATTGGCGTGCCCCTTGTACACCCAACGGTCGCCTTTCCTCTCGAGAAGGTAGCGCATGGTCATGGCGCCGGCGCCGCCCGAACCTTTCGGCGAGACAGATACGGTGGCATCGGCTTCATCCCTGCGGAAGACCACGGAGGTGACGCTGACGTCCATGGAAGCGACGTTCAGACCCGCGCGGCTGGAGAGGTAATCGAGTACGCCCTGCCGGACAGCGCTTTCATTGCGGATATCGTGGCCGCATCCGGCGAGCGCCAGAAGGACCAGCACGGGGAGGAGACCTCTCACGCTCTGATTATACCTGTGGCGCGAGGGACCGCGAGCATCCCCTTGGCGGACCCATCCAAATGAATAGTGACAATTGCCGGACGGCGCAAAAATACCTATTCAATTGGATGGTGACTGGCTTATCCGGGCCGTAGTACTTTTCGTCTCATGGAGAATACAAATCGCATCTTGCGTGAACGTGGGCTCAGCCATCATGCGCCAACCTACTTTTCTTTGGGACCGACAGGTGTACGCAAACCAGCACTTGTGCTCGGTTTGGTCATATGCGCGCTAGTCCCATTGGCCAGCGCCGGTTCCGATGTCCAGGGTACATTCATCAGCTTCGACGCTACCGGCGCGGATCAAGGCACTTACCCTTTCGCCATCAACCAGACGGGCGTCATTACGGGATATTACTTTGACGTAAACTCTCTGGCTCACGGGTTCCTGCGTAGTTCCGCCGGCACGTTCACTCAGATCGACGCTCCCAACGAAGCCAACGGCACTTTCGCCGTCGCCATCAGCCCGGCAAGCGCCGTGGCCGGATACTACCTTGACGCAAACTCCATCGGACATGGGTTTGTGCGGGCTCCGAACGGCACATACGCTACCTTCGATGCCCCTGGCGAAGTCAATGGCACATATCCTTCCGGCATTAGCCCCGCGGGGGTCACCACGGGAAGCTACTATGACGCGAATAACGTTAGCCATGGGTTCCTGCGCGGCCCCAATGGAACATTCACCACCTTCGACGCCCCGGGCGCCGGCACAAGCGCCTACTCAGGCACATTCGCCGGGGCTATCGACCCGTCGGGCACGGTGTCGGGATGCTATGTTGACGCGAACTCGGTCAATCATGGCCTGGTTCGCTCGAGCGAGGGTACCCTGACCACCTTCGATGTGCCCGGCGGCCAGAGTACAAGCTGCTACACCTACTTGTTCCCGGGTAGAGGCGCGGGCATCAACCTCAACGGGGCGATCACGGGAGCCTTCCTGGAATACATTGGGGGAGAACCCATCTGGCACGGGTTCGAGCGATTTCCCGACGGCACATTCGCGGCGTTCGATGCAGCCAACAATACTGGATGCTGTATCTGGACCTTCGGCCCCTCTCCATCAACACCACCGGGATGATCACCGGATACGAGAACGATGGCGTCAACCTCAACCATGGCTTTGTGCGCTACAGGGACGGCACTGTAATGATCCTGGATGCGCCGGGCGCCGGTACGGGCTTTCAGCAAGGCACCATCGCCGATAGCATCAATGCGGGCGGCCAGATTACGGGATGGTACATCGACGCAACCAACTTGAGGCACGGCTTCTTGTGGACTCCGTAAGCCTGTCCCCATTCAGCAATTGTTGACGTAAGGCCACGCCGCTTTCAATACGGCCCGGCGTCTCGTGTCCCGAATGTCCAAAAAAGGAGAAACCATGAAATCCAGATTTCTGATTTTGATTAGTGCGATCGGCGTATTCACGGCGCTGGTGATGCCGGCCCGGGTTTCAGCACAGCCACAACCGCAGCAAACAGTGAACCCGGTACCGCTGATTAACCAACCTCTGGTGCCTGATAGCAAAGGGCCGGGCGGCCCGGACTTCGAGCTTACCGTAAACGGCACGGGGTTTGTCTCGGGCGCCACGGTGAATTGGAACGGTAGTCCGCTGGCGACCACATTCGGTAGTGAGTCGCAGTTGACCGCCATTATGCCGGCCGCGTACAGCGCCTCTGCCGGCACGGGATCGGTCACGGTGGTCAATCCCGGCCCAGGCGGGGGCACGTCGAATGCAGCATTCTTCTCGGTCACGGTCCCCATAAAAATCGGCTTGGGGAAGACGGATTTCGCCACTTCGGGCGGAGACCCGGAGGGTGAGGCTGTAGCCGATTTAAATGGCGACGGCAAATTGGACATGGTGGTCGCGAATGCGGGCTGTTGCGGCTTTGGGCCGGGAAACACCATCGCAATCCTGCTGGGAAACGGCGACGGGACATTTCAACCGGCGGTGCTTTACGGCACCGGCAACAAGCCTATGTGGGTGGCGCTGGGCGACTTCAACGGCGACGGGAAATTGGATGTGGCCACCGCCAACCAGCTCGATGGCACCGTTTCCATTCTGCTCGGCAATGGCGACGGCACCTTCCAGCCAGCAGTCGCTTACGCCGCCGGCGTGTCTCCAGAAACAGTAATTGCTGCTGACTTTAATGGCGATGGGAAACTGGACCTGGCCGTCGATAGTATGGGCGGCGATAGCCTTTCCGTTCTCCTCGGAAATGGCGATGGCACATTTGGGCCTCCCGCAAGTTTCACCACCGGCGTGGACCCACGGCAAGCCATCACGGGCGATTTTAATGGCGACGGGAAACTGGATCTGGCTACCGCAAACTACGGTTCCGGCAATGGCGACACTGTATCCATCCTTCTGGGGAATGGCGATGGCACCTTCCAATCGCACGTGGACTACACGGTCGGGTCCGGCCCATTCGGGATAACCGCGGCCGACTTCAATGGCGATGGCAAACTGGATCTGGCAGTAACGGATGGCGGCTCCTGCTGTCTGGCCGCAGGTCTGGTTTCGATTCTGCTGGGGAAGGGCGACGGGACATTTCAAGAAGCCCGAACCTATGCATCGGGAGGCACGTCTCCCACCCGCCTGACCACCGCCGATCTGAACGGAGACGGCAAGCTGGACCTGGCGGCTACCGACATCAACGCCAGCTTCGTTTCGATTCTTCTCGGCAATGGCGACGGAACATTTGCGCACCCCTTAACCTTTGCTACAAGTACCCGGCCCGTGGGGATGCTCGCGGCCGATTTCAATGGGGACGGCAGAATGGATCTGGCCGTCACGGCCAGCCAGGCTGACACGGTCTCCGTCCTGTTGCAGGCTCCCAGCGTTTCGCTCTCGGTGGCAGCCCTACAGTTCCCTAACCAGATCATAGGGACCAGCGGCGCTACGCAGACGGTGACGATTACCAATACGGGCTATTTATCGCTGAAAATAAGTGGCATAGCGATTACGGGAACGGACGCCGGCGACTTTAGCCAAACTAACACTTGCGGAACCCACCTGGCGGTTGGAGTCAGTTGCACGATCGGCGTGATCTTCGCGCCGGATCAACCTGGGCCCCTGACAGCCTCGGTCACCATTACCGACAACGGCGCAGGGAGTCCGCAGTCGATTGCCCTGAGCGGCACCGGAGTGACTTCCGGCCCGAATGTTACGTTGTCGGCGACCAGCCTGATATTTGCCACGCAGGTGGTCGGCAGCACCAGTGCGGCGCAATCGGTCATGGTGGCCAACTATGGTACGAGTGCGCTCACTATCACAGCCATCCAGGTTACGGGCACAGACCCTCTCGCGTTTGCCGAGACCAACACTTGTCCAGCTTCGCTGGCAGTCGGATTGAGTTGTACGATCAGCGTATCCTTCACACCGAATCAACGCGGTCCAGTGACCGCGAATCTATCGATTGTGGATAATGCTTCCGGCAGCCCGCAGGCGGTAGGTCTACAGGGCACGGGCTCTGCAACGGCGCTCAACCCGTCCAGCCTCAACTTCGGCACAGTGGGTGAGGGCCAGTCCAGAACCCTGACAACTACGCTGACGGACACCGGCAGCGCGGCAATCAGCATCGCCGGCATAGCCATCACGGGGACGAATCGCGGCTCCTTTGCCCAGACCAACAACTGCGGGTCGAGCGTGGCAGCGGGAGCATCGTGCACCATCACCGTTACCTTCTCACCAGCGCGTCTTGGCACGTATAGTGCCGCGATCTCCATCAGCGACAATGGCGGGGGCGGCCAGCAGACGGTCAGTCTGCAGGGCATCGGCGGCTATGCGACCTACAGCGTACTGTACTCATTCAACGGCGGGACTGACGGGGCCGCACCCACTGCCGGGGTGGTCGCCGATTCAGCCGGCAATCTCTACGGGACAACCATCGGGGGCGGCGTTCCAAACTGGGGCACGGTGTACGAGCTGAGCGCTGCCGGCTCTGAGGCTCCGCTGTATACCTTCACCGGCGGGACCGACGGCGGCAGCCCGTACACTGGCGTAATCCGCGATTCGGCAGGCAACCTGTACGGTACCGCTGAGAGTGGCGGCACAGCTGATTGGGGCGTGGTGTACAAGGTGGACGCGGCCGGCCAGGAAACGGTGCTGTACACCTTCACCGGCGGCAATGATGGGGGCATCCCTGAAGCTGCTGTGATCCGCGATTCGGCCGGCAACCTCTACGGGACAACCGCCGACGGCGGCACAGCGGGTTGCGGCGTGGTGTACAAACTGGATACTTCCGGCAATGAAACGGTGCTGTACAGCTTCTCCTGCGGGGCTGATGGAGCCTACCCCAGCGCGAGTTTGATCCGTGACTCGGCCGGTACCTTTTATGGGACCACTTACGCTGGCGGCACAGCAGGTTGCGGCGTGGTGTTCAAACTGGATACTTCCGGCAATGAGACGGTGCTGTACAGCTTCTCCTGCGGGGCTGATGGAGCCTACCCCTTCGCGAGTCTGATCCGTGACCCGGCCGGTAACTTTTATGGGACCACTTACGCTGGCGGCACGGGGGCAGGCTACGGCGGCTGGGGTGTGGTGTTCAAGCTCGATACGGCCGGCAATGAGACGGTGCTGCACACGTTCACCGGCGGAACCGATGGGGCCAATCCTCAAGCAAGTCTGATCCGTGACTCGGCCGGCAATCTTTACGGAACTGCATCCGATGGGGGCATAGCAGCAGGCTACTCGGGCTGGGGTGTGGTGTTCACGCTGGATGCGGGCTGCAATGAAACAGTACTGTACACCTTTACCGGCGGTACGGACGGAGGCTATCCTGTCGCAGATCTGTTCCGCGACTCGGCCGGCAATCTCTACGGGACAGCCTCCGGGGGCGGCTCTGGCTCGGGAGTGATCTTTAGGCTCAACGGCGCAGCCACACCGGGCCAGTAAGGTCGGAGGTGCGCCCTTTCCATCTGGCGCGTTTGCAATCCAGTTCCAAAACTGATGCAATTCTCAGATGGCTAATGGGCCCTTTGACGTGATTGTGGTGGGCAGCGGCCCCGGCGGCGGTATCGCGACGTACGCATTGGCGGGGGCGGGGCTCCGGGTCGCGCTGGTGGAAGCCGGGCCTCAGTTGCGCGCCGGCGAGGATTACAATGCGCACGGATCGCCGTATCAAAACCTCGAAGCCTGTCTCAAGGCCGGCTTGCACCGGCCATTCCGGAGTGTCTGGGAAAGGGCGGAACGCGATCACTTCACCGCCGTAGGCGACAGCCCCGGCCACGGGCTCCTGCGCGCGCTGGGCGGCCGTTCGCTGTGTTGGGCAGGCCACAGCTTGCGATTCGGACCGCTGGACTTTCAGCGCTGGCCGATCTCTTATGACCAGGTCGCCCCGTATTACAGCAAAGCTGAGCGGCTGATGGCCGTTTATGGCGCCCGCGATGGCCTTTCCAATCTGCCGGACGGCGATTTTCAGAAACCGGTCGCCATGCGTTGCGGTGAACTGATGCTGAAGAGGGGCGCGGAGCGGCTGAAGCAGCAGGGGCGCAGGATGGAATTGATCGGTCTGCGCAAGGCCATGCCCACAGAGGCACGCCCCGGGCAGCGCGCCAAGTGTCATTATTGCGGGCACTGCATGCAGGGCTGCGAAGTGGACTCCAAGTACACTTCCGCCAACACGCCGATCCCGCGCGCACTCCAGACCGGCAATCTGACACTGTTCACCGGTGTCATGATGACGCGCATCGTAATGGATTCGACTGGCAGGCGCGTTGCAGGAATCGAGTGCGTCAATCGGCAGGGAGTGTCGGAAAGCCTTCAGGCGAGAGTGTTGGTTTTATCGTGTAGCGCAATCGAAACTGCGCGGCATCTATTGATCAACACTACGCGCGAGTTCCCCAGCGGCTTGGCTAACAGCAGTGGACAGGTCGGCAAGAATCTGACGAGCCACTTTGGGCTGACAGTGACAGGCTATTTTCCGCAGATCCGCAACCGCGACGCATCCAATGACGATGGCACGGACTACTATCATGCGCTTCTGACAGGGCTCTATTGGGACAAGCCCAATCCAAACTTCGACGGTACTTACCAGGTGCAGTGCGGGTCGGGCGTGCATCCGATCGGCATGGTGATCCGATGGGCGCCGGGGTATGGTTCCAGCCTCAAACGCGAGCTGAAGGACAAAAACATCTGCCACGCCAGCATGAACATGCAAGGCGCGCTTCTGGTTTCGCCGAAGAAGTTCACCGATCTGGACCCGGCGCGCCGCGATCGCTGGGGTCTTCCCCTGCCGCGCGTACACCTCCACTATGAGCAGAACGATGTGGCGATGGCGCAGGACATGGTGAATACTTGCGAGGAGATCGTACGTATTGCCGGTGGAGAGGTCCTCTCGACTCCGGGCACAGTCACGGTAGGGAAATTGCAGATCGACTACAACCACTGGGTGGGCACTGCGAGGATGGGTCGCGACCCGAAGACCTCCGTCGTCAATACCGATGGCCAGACACACGATATACCGAATTTGTTTATCGCGGACGCCTCCGTCTTCGCGGCATATCCGGAGAAGAACCCGACTCTGACCAATGTGGCGCTGTCGTGGCGAACCAGCGACCGGCTGATTGAGAAACTGCGACGCGGGGAATTAGGCTAAGGGTTTGCGTCGGCAAGAGGCGGAACTCAGGTCCGCTTTTGCCAGTGCGACGGATCGCGGCTAGCATGAAAACGTGCAATCACGGTTAGGGCGTCATCTTCAACCACAAAAAACAGCGAGTACGGAAAGCGGCGCAAGAGGGCGCGTCGAACATTTTTGAAGAGATGGGAAACTGCCGGGGATTGTCGCTCATGCGTTGGTGATTATTTACTTGGCTAAGCGGCGATTCCAGGGTACCATGAGTACGGCGTGACAGGCTAGGGCCGCGCGCAGTCAGCCGGTTTTCCTCGCGGCCCGTTTCTTCGCCCGCGCTCGCTTCCATCGCGCGTCTTCCTTCAGGACTGCTTCCTTCGGCACTGTAAGCGACTTGCGGAAAGCATGGTCGAAGTTCTCAAACTCGTTCGGCCCGGCGCATCGTGCGCTCAAGTCTGCAATCGTCTCGGCTTGCGTCTTCATGCTGCCCCAATCATACCGCAGAGTTCATCTGTCTACTCTGTCATTGGTGAGTGAACATCCTCCGATATCCCGACATCCAACGCCAGTGGTATTGGCGAGAATTGCAGCGAAATCCCGAATGAGCATCCGTTCCAGGGTGACCCTGTGTGAATCGAGAGCGGACGGCAGAACGTTGTATCGGAAGTAGTCCCAGTCTGGTATGGACGGATGGGGCTGCAAAAGCCTCTTCACGAGATCGCCAGCTTCCCCGACGTAGAATCGTTTGGTTTCTGTGGCGTGCAGAAAATAGATAACATTTTTCGCGCCTAGTTCAAATGCCAGTTCGGAACGCGGTTTCCAGTCCTGCTTGTGTATCCGATGTGCGCTCTTCCCCTCAATTTCATCCTCAATGGTCTTGATGGCTGGTGAACCAAGCAGACGCTTGAACAGGTGCGGAAAATCAGGGCGCATTGTGTAGCACGCGACGAATCGGAATACCCGACGTTCGGGGTCGAATTCAATATCCAAGAATTCAGCGAACGGGATCTCTGTTTCGATGTTCTGCGAATGCCCAAGGTCTGCCTCAAGCGCTCGCATGTGCGTCATGAGGAACGTCTGCTTTAATTCGTAGGCCAGTGCAGCGTCAAACCACAGGCGAAAGGCAGGCGTCATCCTGCCGTGAGGTGCAGTGGTGACCCATGCGGGATAACTCTGGCCTTTGAAGATTACACTCGTGACAGCATCGGCGTGGGCTTTACTCGTGATTCCACCAAACATGGATGGAAGCGTCCACATCCTGCACGCCCACGCGGGAATCGTTATACCGCCATACGCAAAAAGGGACTTATCTACCTTTTTACGCCAAACCGCGAATTCGATGTTCTGCCGCTCGGATTTCATAATCCTGCTACTTGGGAGCCCATCATAGCAGGACGCATGAGTAGCTATGCCAAGCTCTCAAACCAAGCCTCTAAGTACGAAGTTGGTATTAAGAGTTTATTACCTGATTTCACTTTTACCATTTTGGCAGCCCTGTTTTTTACCAATTGCAAACAGTTGTCGCTAATTGCTAGCCCAATATGCGCAGTGGCGGTTGCGCACGATCCAATGAATCTGCTAGACTTCCTCCATGAGAGATATCCGCGATGACCTAAAGGAGCGTATTGCGTCAATCGCTAAAGAACGCGAAGAGATGGAGGCCCGTTTAGACGCAGTTGCAAAACAGGAGAGCGCATTGAAGTCTCTATTGGCAGAGGAAAATGCCCGCTGGAACGGATTGGAACCGAGACTATTCGATACACCAGGACCGAATCTTAAGAATGGCCACAAGCTGAAGCCGCTGAGCCGAATGCTTTTTGAGATGCTAAACGATGGAACCGACTGGACAACAGATAGACTGGCGCGGGCGGCAATCGACCGCAAGTTTCCATTTGGCATCAAATCGCCTAACCGTTCCTGCCATTTCGGTTGCGTAGGGTTGAAGAAAAATGGGCTGATTGACCAGACTAGAACAGGGTGGGTGATGAAGGCAAAACACTAAAGGGGCAGGTCGTTACAAGCGACCCACCCCTGTTTGAACCATTTGACGATGCGACAAGTTTAACGCCTCCGGCGAGGCGTCAGGCTCAGTGTGTAAAGTAGCAGAAATTTTCCGCTGAGTCAATAGGGTTGTTATTTCTATGACTTAGCGGAGGATGATGTGCAATTCATTCAGGAGTCCAGTTTCACAAGTGAGCTGGACGGGATGGCTAATGGACAGTCGGATGACCTGCTGCTCCGCGTTGAGCAAGCGTGCTGGTACCCCTCTCAGATTGTAAGAGTGGGCTACGGATTCGTCCGCGTGGACTGGAATGCAACAGCGTTTCTGGTCTGGTATTGCGTCAATGGAGATGCGGTAACGCTTCTGTCAATTATTTCCGCCCGCCCCTAGATGGCTTGCGGTACGGAAGCACATACTTGCGACTCTGCCATCTTCCCCGTCAGATGGTCCCACGTCAATCGCTTGCCGACAATGTGGCGTACGGCCAAATCGAAACGATCCTTATCCTCAAACCCGATGCGGTTATTGTAACGGAACGCTTGCTCATCCAAATATCGGAACAGAATGGAACGGTTCGACCGAAACGTATGTACCCTTCAAGCCACGCTTTAGAAGGCTCCAGAAATTCTCCAAGCCGTTCGTGTGAACTTCGCCGTGCGCATACTCTACCGCATGGTCCACAACCTCGTGCTGAAACTCGTTGAGCCCTTCGTAGGACCTAAGGGAATCCGTGAAGAGAGCAGAGCCAGCCAAGACGTGTTCGCGGACTTCAGCTTGTAGAGTGCTCTTTCGAGTATTCCCAACAACCTTCGTGCGGATCTTTCCACCAACCGTTTTATTGCCACGTTCAAGGATTCCCAAGACGGCCACCTTATCCTTGCCGCCAGTGCCAGTGAGCCGTGCCCGCTTGTCAGCGTGCATGTTGCGGGCTTTGCCACCAATAAACGTCTCGTCTGCCTCAACCTGCCCGGACAATTTGTTCCCCGGCCCCATCCCGAGCGAAAACCGGATGCGATGATCCATAAACCACGCTGTCTTTTGGGTGATCTTCAGCGCCCGCGCCACTTCGCAACTGCTCACGCCGTTCCTGCAATTCGATACCAGCCATGTGGCTGTGAGCCACTTGTCCAAGCCCAAGGGCGAATCCTCGTAGATTGTGCCCGTCTTGAGGGAGAACTGGCGCTGGGAGTGCTTGTTGCGGCACTGCCAGCGGTTCTGGTTGGCGAGGAAGATAACGTCCTTGCAGCCGCACGTAGGGCACTCCACGCCGTTCGGCCAGCGCCGCGCTACGACATATTCCCGGCAGTTGTCCGGGTCAGCGAAGTATACAATTGCTTCTTGAAGGCTGGTGGGTTCGGGTACCATGACTAAAGCATAGCGGATTTCGCCCGCTTAGTCAAGTAAATAATTGCCTGCGTTTGGCCAGCGCGTCAATCGCTTCGCGGAAACGTCGGCCTAGCCCGGTGGCTTCGCCTTCATACCAATCCTGGGCGTCGATCAACTCCGCGCGCGGCCTGAGTGAAGACAACGGAATACACTACGGGCAACGCTGCTCAAGTTCGGCTTTCAAAGATGCCCACGTTACACCATTGCGCCGATCTTCGTCGAGTGAAATGAGGCGACGTTCAAGCTCCGCTTCCTGCGCACTGGTCAAGGGAAGCTGCTCATGTTCGAGACTATCCCAAAGCTGCGCGATGAGCGCCAGACGTTCCGCGGGCGTCAAACGAACGATCTCATCAGGTGTGAGGAATTCCATGCTTCCCAGCCTACGAAAAAGGGGCGGGGGGGCAAGTCTCAGAGAAGCGCCGAGGGAGCGGGAAAACAATCGGACCATGCCTGACAAGAGGCTCAGGAGCACGTTTCATTGTGGCGAGGCGGATCAATTGCCCGAAGCCCGGAAACTGGCGCCTAGGTCCGACCGCCAATTGCTCTCCCTCGGTCGCCAGGGCTACGATTTAACGGCGGTTCGAGTTGCTGCAGCAAGTGGAACAAGATCGAGCACAGGCTGTTTAGTTTCATCAGCCAAAATTGGCGCGGCAAGCCGCTGCTGAGCTTCGAGGTGATTGTCAATGTCATTGCCGCGACGACACAGCCAAGGGATTGAAGGTTCATGCCGAACTCGATTCCCGCACTTATCCAGCCGGAACCAAGATAGACGACAGCGAACTTGCTGGTGTGGATTTCGCTAACAGACCCTAACTACGGTGCTCCGGGTGTGTACAGCCCGGAAATTCCGCCAGCACCGTGTCGCCCCGGTAGCCCAGGTAGTCACGCCGGCCGATGTCTGAGAGAAAATAGCCATCGATCGCGAGCTGCTTGAGCCGCACGAAAAAACGATCCAGCTCAGTCGCCGGCCCGGACTCGTGTCGCGCCATAACGGCTATCAGTTCCTCGTACTGAAACCGGTTGCACTGCGCTGCCGGGGCGCCGAAGCGATCCTGCGCGGCGGCTTCGAGGGCCGTCATTCCGGTCCGCCAGGCCGCTTGGGTCGGTGAGTCCGCGTAGTGTAATACCGTATCGATATAGAAAACCACGCCGGCAACATGTGCTCCGGGGGATTGATCGTCGGAAGGGATAATGACGTCCGTCAAGCCGTCAATTGCGCGATATTCCGGCTCAGAGAAAAAGCGCGGCCGGTAAGCGGAATGCGGATCGGCCGCGGCACCGTCCGAATGGCCATGCTGGGCCGGCGCCGGCCCTTCCAGCATCGCTCCGGCGGCCAGGATCTTGAACAATTCCCGTCTATGCATGGCTGCGTTAGCGAGTCTATCATGTTCCGGGGGCGCTAACCGGGTCTAGTCGACAGGTCTAGTCGGCGACCCTGCTCTTCACCATAGTCGGAACCGCGAGCGCGGCAAGCCGATCCAGGTCCGTGAACTTGTAAAGGTCGAGGCAGAAGAGATCCGGGGCATCCTCATACTTCGCCGGTTTGTCGATTAAGTAACGCAGGCTGGGCATACCGGAACGGATAACTACTTCGGAGAATAGAGACGGTTCCAGCGCCGATGCGACCAGTGCGACCACCTGGTTGCGCAACCCGGTGGTCTCCAGCCGCACTTTGCCGGCGCCCAGGTGTTGCATCCAGTTCGCCAGCGCGATCAGGTGCGCCGCCTCGATGCCGAGAGGCCGGTCGCCGGTAGCGTACAGGTTCTGTTCCAGCAGCCACGTGTGTTCGAACATCCAGGTAGTGTCCTGATGCCAGGCGTCGCCGGTGAACGGCAGATCCACGGCCAGGACCTGTTCCCCGAGATTCAGGCGCGCGGCGGCGCCGGCGGCGGAGGCTTGCTTTCCCTCATCATTCAGAATGATGGTGGCCGGCGCGCTGTCCGGCGTGCCGATCGCCTTGAGCCAAATGCCATTGGAAGCCAGGCCATCGGCCATAGTGAACAGGTGCCCTTTTGTCTCTACGCCCAAGTGCTTGGTGACGCCCGTGGTCCAGGCGCGTTCGAGGGTGGCTGGGCGATAGCGTACAATGCCCCGCAGTTTCGTCCTTTCTGCATCGCGCGACGCTGGATCTGGCGGCAGCGCGCCATGATTGATCTGCCCGGCCAGCTTCCGGGCCAGACCAACTATGGTCAGGTTATCCTGCGGCAGCCCGACCGCCAGCTCGCCAAAGCTCCTGTATTCCGAGGAAATCGCCGGGTCTTCTTGGATGGGCGGAATTCCAAACTGCCGGCTGAAGAAGCTGTACGCCGCCTCCCGGTTGTCGAGCTGATAGTTATGGGTTCCAGGGTCTCTGTTTTCGTGCCATTCGAACTCACCCTGCTTGTCGTACACGGCAAAAAAAGGACGGATGGCGTCTAAGACCCCGGGCTTCACCACCATGGACCGGAAGCACGCATCGTCCTCGGCGTTATAGACCAACAAGGTCGGCCGCGGAGCCATCAGTGCGGCGAGCCAGGGATAATCGCGGCCGTCGAAGAGGTCCGTCGCGGACTGTTCGACGTCGCCGATGTCGCCGTACTTTTTGGCTTCGACGCGCGGCACGAACGAGGAGAACCCTGCTACCGGAACAGCCACCCTGACTCGTTCGTCCAGCGAACTGAGCACGATAGTCTGCCAGCCGCCGCCGGAGAGACCGGTCATTCCCAGGCGCGCCCGATCCGTGTTGGGATGGTCGTACAAAAAATCCAGGCCCTTGCGCATCGCCAGGTAGAACAGCCCCAGCTCGTGTGTTCCGACCAGGTCGAGATGTCCGCCATACCAGTGCTGGTTCCACTCGTGGCCTAACTCGCCGTATGCGAGCCATTCGAGGTTCAGCGCCAGAATGCCGTTTCTGGCGAAGGTGATACAACGCTTTTGCTTGTACTCGATGGACTTTCCCGGTGGGCCCACATGTCCATTGGTGTTGAGAATGGCGGGCACCTTGCCCTTGAGATTCAGCGGCTCGTATAAGATCGCGACGGATTGGAACCCAGGGACGATTTCATAGCGGAATTTGCGCATACGGTATCCATTACCCGGTATGACGGCAACCTCCTCGAACCTGGGGGGCGCGTTGACCCATTCTTTTGGCCAGCCGTGGAACACCACTTCGCTCAATATCTGTTCGCGTAAGCGCTTTGACTCCACAGTCCATTCCGCCGCGCTGGATGGCGGGGAAATGTGGGCGATCCTCTGGAGAATGTACTGGCGCAGTTGGTATTGGGCAACAGCCGGAGGCAGCAGTTCTTGTTTGAGAATCGGTGCCAGATCCCGTGCCCTGCTTTGCGCCGGCGCGCTGGCGACAGACACCGCGGCCAGCAGCACCCAGAAGGATGCTTTGCTCATCGCGTTGAGACGCTGTGCTCTCCGTCCATACCCCCGGTCTTCACGGGAGTCGGCGCACCAAGCGCGGCGAGGCGGTCCAAGTCGGTGAGTTTATAAAGGTCAAGACAGAACAGGTCGGCGGCCTCGTTATATTTGACGGGCTTGTCAACCAGGTACCGGAGACTGGTCATGCCATGGCGGACCACAACCTCGGAGAACAGATTTGGTTCGAGCGCGGCCGCAATGAGCGCGACTACCTGGTTTCGCATTCCGCTGGTTTCGAGGCGTACTCGGGGCGCGCCCTGGCGCTTGAGCCAGTTGGCCAGCTCGATCAAATGTGCCGCCTCGATGCCGAGCGGCCGGGCGCCGGTGGTATCAATCATCTGCTCGAAGAGCCAGGTCGACTCTTGTTTCCACGTGTCGCCCTGGAACGGCAGATCCGCGGCGAGCACCTGCTCACCTCTGTATAATCGCTCGGCCACCGGCTCCGAGGTGGCTGCTTTGCCTTTATCGTCTAGAATGATGGTGGCGGGCGCTGCATCGGACGCGCCTATCGGCCGCAGCCACACGCCGTTGGTCATAAGGCCGTCGTTCATCGCCAACAAGTGCGCCTTGGTCTCGATACCGCCGTGCTTGGTGATGCCGGTGGTCCAGACACGATCCAGCTTGGCCGGCCCGTAGCGGACCACCTGCCTCAGCTTGGCTCGTTCGGCCTCGCGTGAGGAAGGTTCGGATGAAAGCGGGTCTCGCTTGACCTGGTCAGCCAGCCTTCGCGCCAAGCCCACGATGGTCAGGTTATCGCTGGGCAGCCCGACCACAAGTTCCTCGTAGCTTTTCACCTCAGAGCTGATGCCAGGATCCTCTTTGATGGGCGGCAGATTGTAGTGGCGGCTGAAGAATTCGTATGCCGCCATGCGGTTATCCAACTGGTAGTTGTGAGTTCCAGGATCGCGGTTTTCGTGCCACCCCAAATCGTCCTGCTTGCCATACAAGCCAAATATCGGGCGGATGATGTCGAACACTCCGGGTTTTACCATGGCTGCCCGGAAGCAGCAGTCATCCTCGGCGTTATAGATCAACATGGTCGGGCGCGGCGCCATCAACGCGGCGAGCCAGGTATAATCGCGGCCGTCGAACAAATCCGTGGCGGATTGCTCCACGTCTCCGATATCTCCGTGTTCCGTGGCTTCGACGCGCGGCACGATCGAAGAAAAACCGGCGACCGGCACAGTTACCCTTATCCGCTCATCGAGCGAACTGAGAATAATGGTTTGCCATCCGCCGCCGGACAACCCGGTCATACCCAGCCGCGCGCGATCGGTGTTGGGATGCTCGTACAGGTAGTCCAGACCGCGGCGCATTGCCAGGTAAAACAGGCCGAGTTCGTTCGCTCCCACCAGATCGAGGTGCGCCCCGTACCAATGCTGGTTGAGCTCGTTGCCGAGTTCGCCGAACGCGAACCACTCCAGATTTAACGCGAGAATGCCGTTCCGCGCGAACGTAATGCAGCGCTTCTGTTTGTATTCGACTGCCTTTCCGGGCGGTCCCACATGCCCATTCACGTTCAGGATGGCCGGCACCTTTCCGCGAAGGTTCAACGGCTCGTAAAGGATCGCAGTCGATTGGAACCCGGGAACAATCTCGTACCTCAGCTTGCGCATCTGGTAACCGTTTCCAGGAATGACCCCCAGGTCTTCGAATTTCGGAGCTGCATTTACCCAGTCCTTCGGCCAGCCATGAAACACGACATCATTGAGGATCTGGTCGCGGATACGCTTCGACTCGGCAGTCCATTGCGCAGCACTCGTCGGAGCGGGTGGCTTTGCCACTCTGTTCAGGATGTACTGGCGCAGTTGGAACTGCGCGACACTCGGAGGGAGGACCTCCTCTTTGAGGATGTCCTCCAGGTAGCGAGGTTCAGTTTGTCCCAGAGCGCTGCCGGCGGCAATCGCAAGCAACGGAATTAACAGCCGCAGTTTGCCCATCAGAAACTCACCCTGCCGCCCAACTGGATGTTGCGCGGCGTGGTCACTGCGCCGGTCCAGGTTCCGAAAAGGGGACTGCCCAAGTCGGTTACGAAAGCCGCGCCTTGTCCCCACGTGGTCCCCTGGGTGAAGAAGTGCAAGTTGAACAGGTTGAAGAACTCCGCGCGAATCTGGAATCCCACTTTCTCCGTGATTTTCGTGTTCTTCTGCAGAACGCAGTTCATAGAGGTGAATGGAGACTGCCTGAGGTTGGTGATACGGCCGGCACTCCCGGAATCAAAGCTGAATACACCGCCGTCCGAACCGTTCTGGAACGCATCCCTGTTCAGCAGAGGGCCATTGTTTGGGTTGTAGCTGCTGACGCTGGTTACAAACGGGTTGGCGCCCGGTAGCACGCCGGGTAAGCAACCCATTCCGAACTGGCTTGGAATGTTGCATTGGCTCGAGTAAATAAAGAATGGAATCCCCGACTGCGCCCGGAAGATGCCATTCACTTCCCAGCCCGAGAAGAGCTTGTCGCCAAGGAATCCCGAACGTCCCATGAAGCGGTGGCCTTTCCCCATGGGAATGTCGTACAGGGCCGTCAAGGACAACGATTGAGGAACATCCTGGGCGTCCAATGCCTTGTTGCGGCTCTCCTGATACGGCGAAATGAGTCCCGGGGAACTGAAAACGCTGGCGAACTGCTGGTCGGCGCCGCTGCTCAGGAACTTGCTCCACGTGTACGAACCCAGGAACATGAGCCCGTTCGACATGCGCCTTTCGGCTTTCACCTGCAGCGAATTATAGGACGAGAAGCCGAGATTCTCGTTGGCGGCCGTCATGATGCCGCAGAACTGAGGATAGGGCAGAAGGGCCTGCGCAACTGTTGGCGCGCATTGGCCATTAGTCAATTGCTGAACCCAGCCGGCGTATGGGGCCGACACCCCGTCGAGCGATGTCTGTCCCGGCTGGAACGTATCGTAAAGTTTGTTGCCCATCGAAAGCAGGCTTGGGTTCAACACGTTCGGCGAATCGATGCCGGATATCAGGTGCGTCCCCTTATTCGCGACATACGCGACGTCGACATAAAACTCCTTAGTGAATTGGTGTTCGACCGTCAGGTTCCACTGTTGCGAGTTGGGGAGATGGCCTTGGTTGAACTCGCGGTACACGCCGGGATATTTTCCGTTGTCGAATCCCAGGCTGTAAAACGGCGGTGCCTGGTACTGTGCATCCGTAAACCCTTGACTGAACAGCGTTCCAGGTGTAATGCCGCCATTGGTCGGGCTGAGTATCACGTTGGTGTTGAACCCGTCGCGGCCGCCGCTTACGCCGGAGTTCCACCCCGGGTAAGTCAATGGTTGATAGAAGACGCCGTATCCGCCGCGCACCACGGTGTTGGGGGTCAGCGCGTAGGCGAATCCAAAGCGCGGCGCAACGTTGTGCATATCGGTGGTCTCAGGGTATGGCTTTCCGAAACTCGCGGAATTGCCGGTGCCCGCTTTGTTACCCGCGAAAACCAGCGAGCCGGGCAGACCTCCCGCTTCCGGGTTCGCAAGATAAGGATCGACGAACGAGAAGTTATTGTATTTCTCCCGCGTCGGAGTCGAGATATCCCAACGAACGCCAAAATTGAGGGTGAGCTTAGGGGTCAGCTTCCAACTGTCGTTTACATAGCTGGCGTAATACTTTTGCCGGATGTACTGAGTGGTCACGGTGGGGTCATAAACACTGGCGTTATCCACGTACCCAAGCAGGAAGCTGGCGAAGTCGTTGCCGCTCTGGATCCCGCGCAGGCCCGTGCTT
>Ga0302325_10001639_pt1 | contig 56551 bp, 41 predicted proteins | sample Palsa_T0_2_FD_201948 | JGI IMG/M metagenome (GOLD analysis project Ga0302325, IMG submission 201948) | Peat permafrost microbial communities from Stordalen Mire near Abisko, Sweden - Palsa_T0_2 | ecosystem: Environmental > Terrestrial > Soil > Palsa > Peat permafrost | place: Sweden: Abisko... | reverse complement strand
CCGATGGTATTCATCGAAAATGCCTTTGGGGGGGGCGACACTTCGGGGGGGCTCCAAAGTGGATAAAATGTCGCGGGGAGGCTGCGGACTGTGCCCGACGGAATGAGGATTGGCAAGGGATTTCCGATCGAGTTTCCACGTATTACGCAATTGTAACCTGCGGCGAGAGTTCGCGATATGTAGACGGCGCACTACACGAGCCGGCCAAGGACAGCCTGCGCGTTCCTCGTCCAGGTATGGCGCTCGCCAACGTCGCGGCGGGCCTGTTTGCCGAGACGCGCACGCAACGCCGGGCTGGCCACCAGCGCCGCCATCTGCGCCCGCAGGTCTTCGGCACTTTCGGGATCGAAGAGCAAACCATTTTCGTCGTGGCGCAGGACCAGCGCGATGGGTTCGGTTCGCGGGGCGACGATGGCGCGGCCGCCAGCCATGTACTCGAAGAGCTTGATGGGCGACCGGTAGGCATTGCTGTGCGGCACGACACAGAGATCCATGGCCGCGAGATGCGGCGGCATCTCCGCGTGGGCCACGGCCCCGGTGAAGATCAACCGGTCGCGAACATGGAGCTCGGCGGCCTGCGCCTCGAGACTGGCGCGCAACGGTCCGTCACCGACGAGCATCAGGCGCAGGTTCGGCGTGTGAGCGGCGAGGGCGGCGAACTCCGCGACCAGGACTTCCAGCCGGTGCCACCCGACAAACCATCCGGCAAAGCCGACGACGATGGCATCGGCGCACTGAAAGCGTTGCCGGACCGGCGCGGCGTCTGCGACGCTCTCGAATGTCTGCTCGTCCACCGCATTCGGCAGAACGAGTATCTTTTCCGGGTGAATACCCAGCGCTTCGATCCGTCGCTGAAGATGTGGCGAAACCACCACGATGAGACGGGCCCGTCGGAACGCCAGGCGATCGGTCCAGCGCGCCAGGGGCAGCAGCCACGGCTGAGCGCGAATGCGTTCGTCGCCGGCTAGTTCGTTGACTTCGATCACGAGCGGCACGTGCCGGCGCTCCGCCACCAACGCGGTGACGCAGAGGAAAAAGGCATGGCGTTCGTAGATGAAATCGAAGGGTTCGCCGCTGAGCAAGACAGACACTCGCCAGCCGGCCACGGCGTTGTAGGCGATCTCCAACAGCTCAAAGACGAGTTGCGGCGCGTACGCGGCGACGCGCGGGAGCAGTCCGCGACGCTGGGCGCGAAACGGACTTTCACCCGCGGTGACGGTCGGATCCACCCTGCCCGGACTCAAAAAGACGACGCGATGGCCGAGATGCCGAAAGGCGCCGGCCATGCCCGCGATGTGCACGCCTTCGGCGCCTGTTCCCTGCGTGCGAAAATGGAATAGAATATTCATCGCCGCGCCTCCAGAAGGAGTTGGTGATACGCATCCGCGGCCCGCGACCAGGAGAATTGCAGGGCATGCTGGCGCAGTTGTTCCGGCGCCGGTGGGGAGAGGAGGGTTTCGCGCAAGGCGGTCGCGAATGCGTCGGGGTCCGCGCCCGCCACGAGTCGGCCGAAGCCGTCGCCAGGATGAACCTCCGGAATGCCTCCGACGCGGCTGGCGACCACCGGGAGCCCGCAGGCAAACGCCTCGAGAATGACATTGGGCACGCCTTCATTCCTGCTTGGCAGGCAAAGCACGTCGGCGGCCTGCATGGAGCGCGCGACGCCGGCGGCGTCCATTCGTCCCGCGAGGATCACCCGCTCCTTTAATGAAAGACGCTCGGCCAACCGGCGAACGTCGCGCTCCAACGAACCGCCGCCAACCATCACCAGGATGGGCGGCGATTTGAAGGCCGCGGCTGGCAGGCGCGCGAGCGCCTCCGGCAGAACCAGGGGATTCTTGATGTCATAGAAGTTGCCCACGAACAGGATGACAGGCGCTTCCACGGGAAGCATCAGTTCGCGGCGGGCGCTCGCGCGATCCCCGGGGCGAAACTGTTCGAGATCCACCCCGTTATAGATCGGGTGCAGGCGTTCCCGTGGCAGCCCGGCTTCACCCAGCAACCGGGCCAGTTCACCGCTCCGCGTCACCACCGCGGCCGCCCGTGGCAGCAAGTTCGTCACGATTCGACGCCGGACGGGCATTTTGAGATATTGATGCACGTCGGATCCCTGGGCGATGGCGATGAATGGGAAATCCAGTTCCTTTGCGAGGATCGCAATGGCGCAGCAATCCGGAAAGAGCCACGAGGCCAGCACGACGTCGAATTCGCCCTGTTCGTGTAATTCACGCACGCGGCGACGCAGCGCCGACGCCATCAGCCGGTGATTCCAGCGGCTGCCAATTTTCGGGAGATACGGCGCGGCGACGGATTCGACGGAGAATTTCGCATCCTCCAAACGCGGATGCCAGGTGTGCGAGAAAAATGGGAACACCGGCCGGACGGCCAGCACCCGAATCTGCCAGCGATCGGCCAGATGATGGAGCAGCGTGGCGTTGTCGAGCCCGCGATAGGGTTCGGTGGTATCGGGGAAAAGATTCGAGACGAAGAGCAGCTTCAAAGGCGTGTCTCCGCCATGCTGCCCGCGGTTTGGCCGGAGGTCACGCGCCGGTAGCGAAAGTCGCGGAACTGCCCGGGATCGCCGGAATGCCCCGCCTCCGCGGCGTGCACGATATTCACCATCTCGCGGGCGGTGACGTAGTGGCAGCAAAGATTCGAGTTTCGGGCGGCCAGTTTGGCGAGGGCTCGATGAAAGGCACGCATCGGTTCGCCGAGGAGTGTCCGGGTGTTTTCGGGCCTGGCGCCGTGGGTGTGGAGCTTGACAAAGACCCAGTTCGGCCGCCCTTCGACGGCGACCTGGCAATCGAGCCACAGGCGCAGCCGCTCGATGGTTGGCGGGTTGGCCGCGGTAAGATCGCCGTTCTCGATCCGTGGCAGCACTCCAAATTTCCGGGATTGCCAGTTCAAGGCCAGCGGCCCCTGCACCAGCAGCAAGTCGTCGTCGTGGATGGCCTGCGGATCACGATCCGCCTTCACCCTCCGGCCACGATCGTGGGACTTTGGCCGATCGGTGCCGCGGGCGTAGTAGACGGAGTTGATCGTCCGGGTCTGCGTTCGCTCGGGGGCGGAGGGCAGGGTGAAATCCGCGTAACATCCGGTTTGGCGGAGCACGCGCAATTCATTGCGAACGCCGCAGTGGCGGCCTTCCGGATGCGAATTATCGAGCGCCCAATTTCCGTGCACGAAGCCGTAGCGCAAAGCGCCCGCCGCGTCGCGCGAGAGCAGCCCGTGGCCGGAAAGTCTCTCCAGCCCTTGTTCGAGCGTGCGCCGCAGATTGTCCGCGGTGTCGCCTTCGTGGTGCAAATGAATTTCCGTTTCACAGCCGCTGACCGCAGACAGCTCAGCGAGGCGTTGCACCACGTCGGCGTCGTACTGCTCGATCGGGTAGAAAAAAGTGTGCCGGGGCGCGATCCCGTCGGCATCGCGAAACTCGCCGGCCAGCGCTGGAAACTCGCGCCGCCAGGTTTCCACGCGGCTCAGCGCCTCCGGCTTGCCCGCATCGTGAAACGGCTCAAAATGATCGCACACCGCCAGCATCACGTGCACGGTGCCGAGAGCGCGTTGGGCGTGCCTGCCCCTTTGCCACCACGCGGGCAGCCAGATATCGAGCGCCTTGATCATGGCCTTGGGTACGGCTGCGGAGGTTCTTCGCGCATGTGGTTGCCGGGGGGATGGCGACAGGGAGGGTGACGAGTTTACCCCGGAGGATCAACGCCTTTCGCGCGTGGGCAAATCAAGGAGAGACAGTTTGCACCCCTGCGTATCCGGCGGCGTAACCCTCTTGCTCATGCTCTTTTGTTATTACTTTTTCCCTCCGCTGCGGCGAGGCCGGGGCGGCGCGCCGCCGCTTTTCACTGGCGGCCGGCACGCTTGCGCTTAATTATCCGGCCAGTCCCATGATGACGCTTCGCCCCGATCCGCACGAAGCAGTACGGGAGCCGATCCGGCTGCCTCCGCTGTGGTCGTCTTTCGCGTCACTGAGTCCCCTGGAAAAGAGTTTGCTCGGCCATTTCATCGTCCTTTCACGGCCCAAGCTCATCGTCGAGACCGGCGTGTATCGCGCGGTGACGACCTGCCTGATCCTGGAGTTTCTGCGGCTCAACGAAATCGACGCCCAGGTCGTCGGCTTCGACATGGCGGAAACGTGCGAACAGCTCGTGCGCGAGAATGCGGAAGTCCGGCGGTGGACCGAAGAAGGCCGTCTGCGCTTGATCGGCGGCGAACTGCCCTTTTCGTTACGGCGCTGGATCGAAGACGAAAAGCCGGTGGTGGACCTCGCCCTGGTCGATGCGCGCCATGACTTTCCGAGCGTGGATTGGGAACTCAAGCTGCTCTGGCCGTGTCTCTCGCCGCACGGCTACATTATTGGCCACGATTACACCGGGGAATTCGACGGCGTTCGCTACGCCTTCGATCATTTCGCCGCGAAAACCGGGGCCCACCTCCTGCCGCTCGAAAGCCAGTGGCCCGCGGCGGAGTTGGGCCGCAATTCCGTGCTCGTCGCCCTGCGCCGGCCGACCTACCGCAAAACTTTCCGCGCGTGGCTCTGGCATCGTTGGGATGGATGGCGTGCGGACCTGGTCCGGGGGAAATGGACCGGTCCGCTGTGGAAGAAGCTCATTCGCCCGCTGCTTCGCGGATCGTCATGAGCCGGGCCCTCTTTACGGCGTGCAACCGCGCCTTCTTTCCGGGCGCCGAGGCCCTGCTGGCGGGCAGTGCGCGCTTTCATCCGCAGATTCCGCGGTTCTGCATGGCGCCGGAGGAGGATGTCGCCGACGCGCGCGGCCGCTTCGGGCAACTGGCGGAGATCATCCCCCCGCCACGGGCTCTCGCGGGGATTCCCCGGGAAATGCAGGTTTCCATCTACAAGCTTTTCACCGTCAGCCTGCCCTTCGAGAGCGTGGCCTACGTTGACGCCGACGCGATCTTCTGCGCGCCGGCGCCGGAATTGTGGGCGACCGAAGCGGGCCATTGGAACGCGATCCGGGATGGCGCGCAATCGCTGGCCAGCACGGTGCCCGAGGCGATGGCGGTGGAGTTTGCGCGGCAATTTCCCGGGCTGGGCGGGAAGAAAGCCTTCAACGGCGGTGTTTTCGCGCTGCGCCCGGCGGACTGGCGCGATTTGCCGGAACGCTACGAGCAGGTCCTGGCCGCCGGCGGCTATCGCACCTATCACCCCATCTTCGACCAGGCGATGATGAACGCGATGGTCCAGCCGCGCGTGAAATGGCTGCCGTTCGCCTTCAACGTGCACAACCTGTTCGACCGCGAAATTCCGCGCGACGCGCGCGTCATCCATTACGCCGCTGGGGTGTGCAAGCCTTGGGAGGCGCGCTACCCGCGCCACGAACCGCAATACCACTACTGGCTGAAGTACGGCCTCAACGAAACGCGCGCCTGGCCATTGCTAAAGTCGCGGCTCCTCGTCGCCGCCATCACGCCGAAGCGTCTGCTCGGGAGGACCATCCGGCACTGGCGCGAACGCCGCGGCGGCCCCGAAGTGCGTTCGCGTTGGGACGTGCCGGTTGGCGCGTGACAGAATTCCCGTTTGCCCACGTTTCGCGTTCGCGGCGGAGCCCATTGGATGTTGCGACGAAGCAAGGTCAGGGAGCCGGGACGATCTGCCGCATGGGAACCAGCGCGGAGTGAGGGTCGTCGGGCAGGGCCATCTGGTTGCGCTGCGGATCTCCGAACGGTCCCGGCCAGTCGGCGCTCGATCCGGTGGCGAGTTCCGTCACTACCAACCGGTCGTGGACGAGATCGCCGCTGAAAAGTTTGCCGTGCGCGATGATGCACGTCGCGCAGGAGGAATGGTCCTGGCCATAGTCGAGCACTTCTTCAAGCTTCCCCGTTGCGCCGTCGATGCGGAAGACTTTGCTGGTCACTCCGGGAGTGGCGTTCCGGTCGTCCTGGGTTTCGGCAAAGAAGCAGCCGTTGAAATACGGCACGTTCAAAATGCAGGTATATGTATAAGCCGTCAGATCGCATCGCCAGACTTCGGCTCCGGTCTCAATCGCATAGGCGGCGATGTATTTCCAACGGTCGTCCGGATAGCGCGCACCCCATCCGTTGCCGGAACCCGTCACCAGCTTCCCATTGGCATAAGTCAGCGTGGCTTTCTTGCCTGCGGGTATCCCGGTCTTCTCCCAGACCAGGTTGAGATCTTCGTCGTAAACCCGGATGGCGGATCCCGCTTCGTTGGCATCCGTCGGACTGATCCAGTAAGTTGCCACATACGAGCCGTGCACGTCGGCCGTCAGCACGGTGTTCCACGCGGCGCACCGGGAAGGGATGGGCACGGCCACGGACTTCAGCATCGCCCCGGTCCGGGCGTCGATTTTGCAGAGCCGGCCCGTGCCTTGGTAAAAGACCCAGCCGTTGGATTGGTCGACAGCGGGGGTGATGCCGCCGCCGGCGTTGAGTTTTACCTGCCAAACATCCTCACCGGTCCCGCCGGACATGGCGTGCAATCCGTTTTGCGCGGCCATCAAGATGAGCCGCGATCCGTCCTCACGCAGGTACTGGGAGTAGCCAAAGAACAAGGCGCCCGGCTGATTGGCCGCGCTGGTCCACGCCACCTCGCCGGTGTCGCGATGGAGCGCGAGCGTTCGCGCTTTCTGGTATTCGTGCGCGATGATCAAGGGCGTGCCGTCCTTGGTCGAGTAGACCAGCGGAGACGAGTCGTAGGTGAACGAGAAATGGTAGCGTTTCACCACCTGCATGGTCTTCACGTCCATCGCCATCACGCAGGGATAATCCGTCGTCCGTGTTGTTCCCGCCACGGAATGGTCGTTGGCCGTGAAGTAAGCGATGCCATTCGCGACAATCCCGCCTTGGGAATAATACTCCAAACCGGAGGCGGACTGCGCATTGACCGGCACGCTCGCCGGCCCAGCCGCCGGCGCGGGGACTTTCTTCTCCGGCGGATGCAGCACGGAAGCCTCACAGGCGTCGAACGCGCCCCGCAACGCCGCGACCCGTTGCCGGACGACCTCGGAGTCCGCGAGTTGCCGCGCCTGGTCGAGGAACGACCGCAGTCGGTCGCGCGTCGCCTCATCATACGCCGCGACCCCGCTGGCCTCGTAGCGGGTGGTGACCTGTTCGATGGCGAGGAGGTACTCGTGCATCGGCGCGGAGGCCTTCTCGAAAAACTTGTCGCAGTAGTCATTGATCAACCAGTCCACGTCCAGATCAGCATTCCAAACCAGCTTCGCCGCGATGTAATGGTTCAAGGGACACTCCGGCCACGGCTGCTGCATGGATTGGGTGTAAAAGAATTTCACACCTTCATCGCGCAGCGCCGGAATCTCCTCGCGCATCTCGGTCACCTTTCCCCGGAGGGCATGGACCTTGCCCCAGGCGGCCACGGCGTAGACTTTGTAAATCCCCAGTTGATCGGTGAAACTGGCCCACGGTTTCAGGCTCGCGCTCGTTCCCACGACCTGGACCATCAGGTTTGGCTCGAGATGGAAGCCGCTGATCTTCGGCGGCAAGGCGTAATAACCGTAGGCGAAGACCTTGATCTTCACCTTGGGAAAGCGCTGGCCCACCCGCCGCGCGACTTCGTTATACAAAATTGCCATCCGATTGGAATACTGCCCCGGCGGGATGATCAGCTTGCGCGGCGGTGCTCCCTGAGCCCGGCCGTCCAGCACGCCGGCGGCATCGGGGCTCTTGGTGGTTTCTCCCGCGCCCGGCCCGTCTGCGTATGGCGGACCGTCCAGCGCCGTGCAGCGTTCGCACTCGCAAAATCCGCCGCCGTCATTGGGCGCCAGGGAAATGATTTCGATGGTCGGATCGGCCTCGATCGCCTCGATCAGGCCCTGGGCCAGCTTGTCGATGACCTCCGGATTGCTGGTGCACAGTTGCGAGTCATGGCCCAACCGTTCCGGATCGGTGTGGCCCTGCCGTTTGCCTTTTACCAAGGCAAACCACTCGGGATGATCCTGAAAGTACTTCTCCGGGGGGATGAGCGTCCCGAAGGTATGTCCGTACCACTTGCAATTCACCCCGACGGTCTGGCCGTTCGCGCGGACCCACACATTCATGCGGTTGTGCAGCGCCCAATCGCCCTCGCGGACCCAGCGTTCTTCAAACGAGGGCTTGAACTCCCTTTGAAAGGTCCCCACCGATACGCTTTCCGCTCGCGGAACGACTTCACCGATCGGCTCCTGCTCCACCCATATTTGCTTTCGCTCCGGCGTCAGCAGGCGCTGCTGCTCGTCGGGTTCAAACCAGCGCACGCCGAACTCGCGCTCGATGATGTCGTAGACTCCAAAGAGCGTGCCGAGCGGGTCTCGGCCCTCGACGATCAGGCCATGGTCGTCGGCCCGCGTCGCGTAACCGTCCCGTCCCAGCTTCGCCTCCGTCAGCGTGAAGTGCGCCGCCTCCGCCGCCTTGGTTTGTCCGAGCCAGATGCCGTATCCCGCCAGCTTCTGGGGTTCGTTGTAGTCGCCGGCTCCTTCGCCTTTCTCGGGTTCGTTGATGATTGGCAGGATTCTCCCCGTGATCTCCTTCACATACTTCTGAAGCTCCCCGGCGGCGTAACCCTCCAGCATCTCGGGTTTGGCCGGCAGCACGATCATGGCCACGGTGCGGCCGCCTTGCACCAGGTGGTGACGCGGTCCCGCCGCCGGCGCCAGGGTATCTTTTGCGGAAGCCGCGCGCAGCAATCCCACCAGCAAGAGCCCCGCGAGCGCGCTGCGGCTTGCGCCACGACGGCTGGGCACTGGGGGTCGGATCGTACCAGGAGGAAGCATCTACTTCATCCAACCCGGTGCTCCTACAAAGTCTTATGCGTGCCGTCGCAAAACGGGGCGTTGCCGGTGTGTTTGCACTGGCAGAGCCAGGCGTCACCGTCCTTTTCCGCGGTGAACTTTTTGGGCGCAAAGGAACTGCCCTGATGGCTGCCATCGCAAAACGGTTGCGCAGCCGATTTACCGCAGGCGCAAAACCAATAATCTTTGCCGGCCTGCAGGGAAACTTTGGCCGGAAATTTGGCGGCGATGGTGGGAGAAGAGCTCATCAGCCAACGTGCTCTGCCAGTTTTTCGGCCGGGAAGCAAGCCTCGCGACCGGCCCGACGAAGTGGATCACACCGGCGAAGGAGCCAATCGACTGGCACCCATTTGATTCATCGTCAGCCCGGCTTTTGCGCACACCATTGCCGCCACATCGCGCGATAGGCCGCTTCGATTTGGCGCGCGTAGCGCGGCGCATCCATCAGTACCGAAGCCTTCATCCGCTCTCGGAGCGTCGCCCGCAATTCCGCGAGCCGCGGCAGATCCCCCGCCAGTGCCACCACCAGATTCACATATTCATCCTCGCTCCTGGCCACCAATTCCGGCAGCCCGAGGTTCATCAAGTGGCTTAGTCCCGCTCGTGCGACCGGCAGGGTGCCCACCAAGGCCGGCACCGGCACCCCCATCCAGAACGCATCCAGGCTGGTGGTGTGGCCGTTGTAGGGGAAGGTTTCCAGGCCGATGTCGATGCGGTGGTACCATTCCAGATATTCTCGCCACGGCCCCCGCGCGACGAACTCCACCCGCGACCTCTCCACCCCGAGTTGCCGCAACACGGCCAGGGTCCGTTCGCGATGGCTCCCGGCTGGGCTCAGGAGCAGCAGCCGCGAACCTTCGACACGCCCGAGGATTCGCGCCCAGAGCGCCAGCACCCGCTCGTTGACTTTGCAGAAATTGTTCAGGCAACCGAAGGTGACGCCCTCGCTCTCCATGGCCGGCAGCGCGCCGACCGGCAGATCCGCCCCGCGCGGGTCGTAGCACCAGAAACTGTCGATCAGAAAGACCTGCTCGGAGTGTGAAATTTGGAATGCGGAATGCGGAATGTCCGGGCCGCTATCCCCGATTTGTGACGCGGAGCCTGCCGTGCACTTTTGCGTGGAAATTCCGCACTCCGCACTCCGCACTCCGAATTCCGAATTCCCATCTCCCAACTCCGACTCGAGCCAGCGGTCGCTAATGCGATATTCAATCGCCTCCAGTCCGGTGCTCCCGGGATAGCCCGCATAACTGACCTGCACCGGCGCGGGCTGGCAGGCGAAGACCCGCAGCCGGTTCTCCGCGCTGCGCAGCGAGCAATCCACCAGAATATCCACGCCATCCTTGCGGATTAACTCGGCCAGTTGCTGATCCACGAGGCCGACGGTACTCCGCCACTGGTCGGTCAGTGACTGGAAGCGCGCCGTCACTTCATCGGGACGCCGTACCCCCGCATAGCACCAGAGCTCAAACTGCGTGCGGTCGTGGTGCTCGAACAAAGGCATCAGGTAGCGCCCCACCACGTGATCCCGCAAATCCGGCGAGACGTAGCCGATGCGCAGTCGGCGGTTGGGATGGCGATCGTTGGAATGCGGCTCGATGAACACCTTCAAGGCCGCCGCATGCTGCCGGGCCCAGCGCCGCTGTTCCTCGCCGATGGTCTCAGCGTCATGGCTGGGATGGTAGTGCAAAGTTAAGACGAGATTGCTGTGGGCTTCAGGATAGTTGGGTTTGAGGGCAATCGCCTGACGATAGGCGGCGATGGCTTCGTCGAGTTGTCCCTGGTCCGTCAGGGCATTGCCGAGATTGCTGTAAGCTTCCGGATAGTGAGGCCGAAGAGCGATGGCCTGGCCGTAGCTCGTGATGGCTTTGTCCAGGAGTGCTTTCCCATAAAGGGCAATGCCAAGGTTGTAATAGGCATCGGGAAAGTTGGGGTGGAGAGTGATGGCCTGACGGTAGGCGGCAATGGCCTCGTCCAATTGCCCTTTGTCATGCAGGGCATTGCCCAGATTGTTGTAGGCATCGGGAAAGTTGGGCTGGAGGCTGATGGCCTGACGGTAGGCGGCGATGGCCTCGCCCCATTGCCTTTTGTCATGCAGGGCATTGCCCAGATTGTTGCAAGCTTTGGCATGGTTGGGCCGGAGAGCGATGGTTTGCCGGTACGAGGCGATCGCCTCCTCCAGTTGCCCCTTGTCCCGCAGGGCATTGCCAAGGTTGTAATGCACTCCGGGCAAGTTGGGATCGAGGGTGATGGCCCGGCGATAGGCGGCCACGGCTTCCACCCATTGCCCTTGTTCCATCAGGGCATTGCCGAGGTTGCCGTAAGCTTCGGGGTAGTCAGGCCGAAGAGCGATCGCTTGACGGCAGGAGGCGATGGCGTCGTCGAGTTGCCCCTTTTCCCGCAGGGCGTTGCCGAGGTTGGAGTGAGCATCGGGATAGTTGATTCTAAGAGTGATCGCCTGACGATACGCGGCGATGGCTTCGTCCAATTGTCCCTCGTCCTGCAGGACATTGCCGAGGTTGTAATGGGCTTCGGGAAAGTCGCGTCGGAGGGCGATGGCCTGACGAATCAAATCCGTGGCGACATCGTTCTGCCCGGCCTGATGCGCGACGACCCCCAGCAGGTGCAGCGCGTCGGCATGCCGCGGATCCGCCGCCAGCATCTGCCGGTAGAGCGCCTCCGCCTCCGCCAGCCGTCCGGCTTGGTGGTGCTGGAGAGCGAGTTCGAAAGCTTGGGAGACCGTCATCGGAGGCATCGGGCGAATTTCTAACCGGAAAGTGACACCGCAGGCAGCACGAACGCAATTCCAACACGATCGGCGGCGCCTCCGTTCTCGTCCGCTCGACCTTCAGTCGCGCTCCGGGACCCCATTCCGCGATTCGATCACGCCGAGTTTCCTCGCCGGCCGCTGGATCACCGGGCAACAGCCCGGCATATCTGACTTACCCCGATTTCCTATTTCCCGGAACCCCGGCACCGCCGAAGCCGTGAAGGATTTTGAAAGTCCGTTTCTGGCCTCGGAGTGGTTCTGCTACCAGCCCTGGCGGCCGGCGCCGGCGAGGTAGTAGCGCAGACCGCGGAGGACCTGGAGATTGAGGAAGACGAAGCCCGCCGGCAGGCGGAGGAGTCTCCGGTGGCGCATCGCCGGGAGATGGCTCAGGGCGGCGAGGAGGAAGAAGCAAATCTGGATGCCCAGGCACACGCCGTAGAATGGCTCCGCGGCGAGAAGGATATTCGAGAAAAAGGCGGCCAGCAGGAGGAAGGGTGCGACGAGGCGGAGGTACTTGTGGGAAATGAGTTGCCACCAGAGCCGGTGTCCCCACGGCAGCATCCACGCAGGGTGGCGGAAGAGCATCTGAAAACCGCCGGCCAGGGTGCGCTGCTTGCGCCGGTGTTCGAGTTCGGGTTCGAGCGATTGGGGGTCGAAGGCCAGGGCACGGGAATCGTGAATGATGCGCGCGCCTCGCGCGGCGGCTTGCAGGGGGATGACGACATCGTCGAGCAGGGTGTCTTCGGGAATCGGGGCGAACAGGCCGGGACGGAGCGCATAGATCGCTCCGGTGCAGCCGATGCACGAGTCGAAGCGCGACTCAGCGGCGCGCAGCCATCGCTCGAAGCGCCAGTAGGCGTCGACGCCCGAGCCGGTGGCGCTGGCCGCGGGCGCGATCTCGAGTTCACCGCTGACCGCACCGACGGCGGGGTCGGCGAAATGAGCGGCCAGACGCGCCAGGGCCTCCGCCGCGAAACTTTGGCGCGCGTCGGTAAAGACGGCGATCTCCGCCTGGCAGCGCGACAGGGCCAGGTTCAACCCCGCGGCTTTGCCCGCGCGCTCCGGACGCTCGACGATCTCGATGCGGGCGTCCTGGATGCCTCGTGCGCGGGCCACAGTGGCGTCGGTGGAGCCGTCACTGATCAAAAGAATGTGCAGCTTTTCCGGGGGATATTCCGAGGCGAGGAGGTTGCGCAGCCGGCCCTCGATGTTTTGCTCTTCGTTGAAGGCGACGAGGACGAGGCATGCCGAGGGCTGCGGCGCGCCTTCGACGGGCGGAGCAGGCGCTTTCGGCCGCCAGCGGGCGAGCGCGGAGATCCAGATCCCGTAGCCGAGAAAGGTATAAAAGAGCAGCGCGCCGGAGATCCAAAAGACGAAGGGGGCCGCATCGTGAACCTGCATGGCGTGTCCCTGGTGGGGCTTACATGCGCTCCATGACGTAGGCCCAGAAACGGATCACGCCATAGGTCAGGATCGCGACGGCGGCCAGATCGAAAAAGCCGAAACGATTCCAATTCCCGGCGATGCGAACGACCGTCGCCGGCGCCGGCCGCGCGGTGTCTTCGATTTCCTCTTCGTGAGCCAAAAGGACCTGGGCCGCACCGCCAGCCTGGGAAAACCCCGCCAGGGCCGGTTGCGGGAGAAGTTCCGGAGTCCGCCAGACGGGAACGGGCGGCTCGAGGGAGGGTTCCTCCTTTGGCTTTTCCGTGTTCGTGAGCAGGCCGAAGAGATGCCGGTGCAGAGCGGCGATCGCGGCCGTGAACATGAAGAAAGTGGGCCGATATTCAAAATCCACCATCCACGACGAAACAATGTACGAGACCACGAGCACGAAAAGCAGGCGCCGGATTCGCTCTTCATCGGGCGTTTCGGTCCGGGCGGAAATGGTGGTGCGCAGGCAGCAATAGAGAACGGCGACGAAAAGAAAGAGGCCGGGTTTTCCGAGCTCGGCCCCGGTGCAGACGTAGGAGGAGTGGGGGGCTTTGTTGTAGTGAACCGGCTTCAAAACGACGCGCGCTTTTTCGTTGGGATCCCCGTTTCTGGGAGGCAGCGCCGTGGGGATGTAATCGGTCATAAAGGCGTCCTGTCCCCATTGCCCCTTGCCGACGCCGGCGGTTCTCGTCTGGAGGAGTTGGTATCCGTGCCGGAAAGCCGCCACGCGGCCCTGAATGGCCTGGTCGCTCCTGGCCTTGTTCAGTTCGTTCATGCGGGGCAGCGCAAAGAGCAGCCCGGTGCCGAACACGAACGCGAAAAGTGCCATGGCCAACTGCACCTTTTTGGGCCGGCCAATGGCCATGGTGGCAAAAACGGTGATTCCGCCGCAGACAAAGGCCCCCTTGGAAACCGTCAGATAAATGCAGTAGAGCGGGATGAGCAACAGGCCCACGCCGAGCACGCGCGAGGCGATCGGGCGCTTCCAGATGAAATAGTAATAGAGCATCGGAATGGCCGGGACGACGCTGTGCCCGAGCCCATTCGGGTTGTTGAAAATCGAGAGATTCAGGATGAGCCGGCCCTTCATCGGACCGTTGGTGATTTCCAGACTCTCCAACGGATCGAAACCCCACTTGCTGGCCAGGGCGAGCGATGCGACGCCCACGATCAGCAGCGTCCACCAGCCGAGGAAGATCTTCATCCGCGGGACGGAATAGAGCGCCTGCACGATGACGATGTAGAAGACGAAGAGATTGGAGTTTTCCTTGAACGCCTCCCACCGGTGCGGCGCGGTCAGGATCATCCAGAGCCAAAAGGCGAAGACGGCCCAGTCGTGCGGGGTGCGAAAGAAGTCCTGGAGGCGGACGCTCTTTTGCCGAAAGACCAGCGTCGCCAGGCCCGCGAGCATGCAGATTTGGACGAAATGGATGCTCGCGAAGATCGGCTTCCACTCCTGCGGACGCACGTAGTAGAGGACGAGGAAAAGGATGACGGAGATGAGGTCCATCAGCGCGGCGCGGAGGCGCGGTAGAGATCTTCGTAGGCGGCAATCATCGATTCGAGGGAGAATTGGGCAGCCACTTTCTTCCGCGCGTTTCGGCCGAAGTCAACGAGGCGGGAAGGCTCGGCGAGGATTTCGGCGAGCCTGGCCGCGAGATCCTCGGAGGTTGGGAGCGTCTCGATCCAGCCGTCGAGACCGGGAGTGATGAGCTGTTCGTGGCCGCAGCCCGCCCGGACCAGCGCCGGGACGCCGCAGGCCATGGCTTCCAGCGCGACGTTGGAGAGCCCTTCGTTGACCGATGGGACGATCAGCAGCTCCAGCGCCTGGTAGCAGGCGCGGGGATCGGATTGAAAACCGAGGAGATGCAGGCGGGCGCGGAAGGCGCTCGCTTGCACGCGGCGCGCGACAGCCGCTTCCTCGCTTCCGCCTCCACCGACGATGAGCAGGCGCGCTTTGGGAAAACGCGGGGCGATCTGCTCGAAGGCTTCGAGCAGTTGCACGTGGCGCTTGAAGGGACCGAACCGCCCGACGATGCCCAGGCACAGCGCGTCCGCGGGCAGTGACAACGCCCGGCGCGCGGCGGCGGCGTCGGCCGGGGCGAAGCGCGCGGTGTCCACGCCGTTGGCGATGGCGGTGATCTTCTTCGCGGAAAAGCCGAGCAGGATCAGCTCCTTGCGCATGGCGGCGGAGACGGTGTGGACGATCTGGCAGCCGCGGTAGAAATAGCGGCGCTGACGCAAGCGCCCCGGCTGCCGCTCTTCATCCGTGAGCTGGCTGTGTTCGCCATGCACCAGCGGGCAACGCCAGCCGCCCAGCGTGGCCAGGCCGCTATAGATGAGCGCGCCGAGGTTATGGCTGTGGACGATCTGCGGGCGGACTCGGCTGATGACGCGCGCCAGGCGCCAGGCGGCCGAGGGCGAAAACCCGCCATTCTTGCCGAGCAGCAGGACCTGGCTCGACTCCGGCAAGCGGTCGGCGAACGCACCGCGGCCTTCGAGACAGGCGACGTGGCTGGTGAAGCCGCGTGGGGCGAGCGCGCGGGCGAGGTTCACCACGCCATTTTCCAGACCGCCGGGATCCAGTGAATTGACCACGTGGAGGATCTTCATGGACGCGCGCGGAGAAAGTGCGCCAGCGCCCGCAGCCGAAAGAAGGGAGGCTCGGCCACGAGGGATGGGCGGAGGAAAAACGGCCAGAGCGCCACGGAGACGAGCAGGTACAGCCAGGCGCGAATCCGCCAGCGATCATCGAAATGAGTCCACGCCACGAGAAAATAGTGAATCGAAGCGGCTCGCAGCCAGAATGGCAGATTCCAGCGCGGCACGGCGGCGGCCTGCCAGGCGCGCCGCAGGACCAGGCCCGAGTTGCGCTTCATGCGCGGCGCATTCTTGCTCATGTTCTGTGGATGCCGCCGGATGACCGCGAGCGGTTCGCCGAGATAGAAGAACCGATGCCCGCGCGCGGTGATGCGGATCCACAGGTCGCGGTCCTCGGAGCTGCGCAGCATCGTGTCAAAGACGCCGCATTCCTCGAAGACCTGTCGGCGAACGACCACGGAAGACGAGAGGGGCCGATTCCTCAGGCAGAAGGACGCCGCCGTGAGCTCGGCGGTGTGCAGGAAACTCCGGCGGGGCGCAGCGAGCACCTCTCCAGTCCCGTCCATGCGCGCGCAGGCGGCGCCGACGGCGGCGAATTCCGGGCCGAGGCGACGGAACTCGGCGAGGACCGTGGCCAGGAACGCGGGCCCCCACCGATCGTCGGCGTCGAGAAAGCCGACATACGGGAAGCGCGCTTCGCGAATGCCGGTGTTGCGTGCGGCGGAGAGTCCGGCATTGGGCTGCCGGACGCAGCGAAACCGCGCGTCGGTCTGGCGGGCGCAGACGCCGGGCGTATCGTCTGTCGAGCCGTCATCGACCACGATCAATTCGAATTCCGGCCACGTCTGCGCGAGAACGGAACCGATCGCCTCGGGCAGAAAATGCGCGTAATTGAACGCGGGGATGATGACGGAAACCAGATCGGGAGGAGACGGAGCGGATGGCGGCATGCCGGGAAGCGGCGCGGGCCGCAGAGGCAGCCGGAGCGCGGCGGGCGGTCGATCACGGGAGTCGTGCCGGTCCCTCGCGAACACTGGCCGGACCGAGGGCGCCGGGGCGGTTAACTGGTTTCGGCGGCGTGCTGGTAGTAATAATCGTACGAGTAGTAGTAGTACTGATAGTAGTTCTGCGTCGCATTCAGGTCGAGCCGGTTGAGAACGAACCCATAGAAATTCGCGCCATTGGCGCGCAACGTTTCAATCGCAGACTGGACGCCACGCACCGGCGTACGACCGGTCCAGATGACGAAGAGCACCCCATCGACCAGATTTTGCATGATCGAGGTCTCGGAGAGGCCGAGCACGGGCGGGGTATCGATAACGATCCGCTCGAAGCGGTTCCGCAAGCCGGTGAGCAGCGCCGCGAAATTTGCCGAGCCGAGCAGTTCGGTGCCGCTTTCCAGGTGGCGTCCTGCGCTGAGCACCGTGAGATTCTCCTGCGCGGTGGGCCGGAAAGCGTCGTCGAGCGCACATTCGCCCGAGAGCACGTTGCTCAAGCCGGGCTCCTTGCGATAGCCGAAGAGGCGGTGCAGCCGGCCGCGGCGCAAGTCCGTGTCGATCAAAAGCGTTTTTGCGCCGGTGAGGGCGAACGAGGCGGCGAGATTGGTGGCGACCACCGTCTTGCCTTCCTTGGGCATGGCGCTGGTGACCATGACGACATGGGGCGGCTTGCTCAGGGCGCCCATGGAAAGGACGTTCGTGCGGATGACACGGAAGTTTTCGACGAGGCCGTGCTTCTGCGAAGTGTCCTGCTCGTAGGTGAGAAATGTTTCGGTGGTTTCGGTTTGCGGGACCACACCGAGGCCGCGCATGCGAAACGAGTGCTCGATATCCTCCATGTTCGACATGGTGTGATCGAGATACTCGATGAGGAAGGGGACGCCGATGGCGAGGCCCACCCCGAGGACGAGCGAGAGCATCACGATGCGCAGGCGATTGGGCGAGACCGGGTCGTCCCGCACCTCGAGGAGGCCGGCGTATTTGAGATTGATGCGTTCCTTTTCCCCGGCGAATTCAACCTGGTTGATTTCCTTTTTCATGTCCGCCAGATAGTTGTCGTACGGCAGGCGCGAGAGGTCGAAGATGTTGAGTTGCGCGAGCAGCTTGGCGTGTTTGCGGGTCAGTTCCTGGTACTCGGGCAGCTTGGCCTGGAGGTCGTGTTGTTTGTTGAGCAGCTCCTGGTACTGCAGATCGAACCGGTTCATGGCGACCTCGAGTTCGGTATCGAGGCGTTGGTTGACAAGGTCGAGGCTTTTATACAGCGGTCGCATCGCGCCGGCGGTCGGCAGATAGATCCGCAGCGCTTCATCGATTTGCTTTTTGATCTTCTGCTGCTCCTGGGCGAGATCGTCCCAGGGATGCAGGGATTTCAAAAGCGGCAGCCCGACCACGACGGCCGGCTTCTTGTCCTTTGGCTCCCCGTCGGTGGCCCCGGCAGGCTGCTCAACCATCTGTCCGAGGCTCAGGCGCGTCTCCGCATCATCCGCCCCGGCGATGAGCGACAACCTGGCCACCGAGTCCAGCGTGGGATCCTGCAGACGCACCCGCACCCGCCCGAGTTCGTCGATCCGCATTTGAATGCGGGACAAGTCGGCCGGCAGGGTGTTGATCGAATTGATGAGGATCAGCGTGCGGGTGAAGTCCTGCTGGTCCTGAAAGTCGAGTTTCTCGGTGAATTGCTGGTCGAGCTGGCCGAGGACTTCCTTGAGTTCCGGGGTAAAAGCGCTGATCAGCCGCCTTTTGTCCTCGACGCGTTTTTCCTGACGGTACGCGAGGAACTCGCGCACCATCGTTTCCGTCCAGCGATGCGCCCAATCGGGGGACCAGGGCCACGCTTCGACGTCGATATTGTTTTCCGAGTTCAGCGCGGCGCGAAATTTGAAAAGGTACTTGCGTTCGAGATCGCGGCTGTTGGTGTCGATGCCCAGCGCCCGAGCTGTGCGCAGCATGATTTGCGGTTGCGTAAACTGCGCCACGAAGGCGTTCAGGCGGCTATCGTCATAAATTTTTTCTGTGTCGAGGGGTCGGGGCAGATAGTCCAGGTGAATCAGCGCGTGCGAGTAGTAGACCGGCTTGGCAAAGACGTAATAGGTAAGCCCGGCCGTGAGCGCGAAGCAGATCAGCAGCACCATGAGCCGGGCGTGCTTCGAGGCGATCGCGATATAGAGAAAAATATCGTGCAGCGTGAAAGCGGGCTTTTTTGCGCCTGGAATCATGAAAACGGGTGAAGAAGGTGCGCTGGCGCCGAGGGGTTGCGCCAAAACGATGCCGGACGTTAGCAGAAACCACGTAGCACGCGAAATAAAGATTCCGCCTCCCGCAGGCGCTCCTCCGGGAATCCTTCTGGAGCCCTGGCTGGGGGGCTAGAAACTCCAGAATTTCTCCGGAACCACCAAAATGTCGTTGCTCTGGAGCTGGACGTCGGGGCGCTGGCCCTTCTTGATGGCGATGATGTCCACCGGCAGCTTGGCCTTGGTCCCGTCGGGGAGTGCGCGCAGCACATAGACGCGGCGTTGATCGGCAAACCGCGCGAAGCCGCCATTTTGCAGAATCGCGGCGTACGCGCTGACCCGCTCACCTTGCTTTAACGGGAAGCTGCCCTGGTGGACAACATTGCCGGTGACATAAACCAGATTTGAGGGACCCGCCGGGACGGTAATCACATCGCCCTCCCCGAGGGCGAGGTCTGAGGTCAATCCGCCGCCTTCCAGGATTTTGGCGACGTTAACCTCCTCGACAACGCTTTTGTTGGCGGCGATGCGCATGACGCGTACGCGCGTCAGGTCCGCTTTGTCCGACACGCCTCCGGAACTGAGGATGACATTGACCAAAGTCGGCGTGATGCCGGAGGGAATGTGCCAGGGACGCGGTTCGCGGAACTCGCCGGAGAGATAGATCAGCGGGCCATTTTCCAGGTCCGCGCCTTGTTTGCGCTCGATCATCACCGAGGCGTTGTGCAACTGCGAGCTCTGGAGGGCTCGTTTGACGGCGGCCTCGGCGGCCGAAAGCGTCTTGCCCGCGACCGCGATCCGTCCGACTTGCGGCATGATGATGTAACCGCCGCGGCGCACCTGATAGATGCCGTTGAAGGAAGGATCTTCGTTGACGAAGACCTCCAGGTTTTCGCCTGGAACGACGACCTCCTCAGCGGGAGTGCCACGGGATCCCTGGGTGAATTGGGTGAGCTGTTTTTCGACTTCGTCGAGCTGCGCCTTGGCGGAGGAATAGCGCGCCTGCCAGTCTTTGACTTCCTGGTCGAGATGCTCCGCCTTTTCGAGGTCGCCGGCGGCCGTCTGGATGGCGAACTGCTTTTGCGCGGCCTCAAGCTTCGCCTTGGCGTAACGCACCTCGCCGAGAAGCGTTTGGCGCTTCTCCGCAAGATCCTCCTTGTCGGTCTCCAACGGAGTCGGGCTGGTGATGGTCAGCGATGGCGCCGCCACGGCGTCCGCCACAGAGTCCGCCGCCGGAACTGGGGCCGGGGCTGGCGTTGGAGTAGGAGCTGTCGAAGCGTGGCTCCCGCTCAGGTCGACCTGGGTCTTCCGAAAGGAAACGCTCGGCTTGGGAGCTGGGGTCTGCGCCTCGATCGGTGTCGGGGAAACACCTACGCGCACACAAAGCACCGTTACCAGAACGATAACGGGCAAAACTTGGCGGGGGGAGGCGCGACGGATGTTCTCGAAAGAAAAGTCAAGAGGGGTCACAGACGGCGGCGAGCGTATCGGAACCGGGTGGCGCGTCAATGCGGGAAGTATGCTGATTGACCAATTTATCTCGCAACTTTAGCGCTTCTACTCGAAGTACTTCGTCAAGCTCAGGAAGAACAGGTTCTCCTTATAATTCTCCTCGATCACTTCCGACCTGCTTTGCTGGTACTGATAAACAAAATGCAGGAGGAGCGTGTTGGTGAAGTTGTAGGCGAGTTCCGCGCGGCCCGTCCACCAGACCGAGTTGCCGAGGTCCGTGCTGCCGGGTTCCGCGCTGCCGTATTCGCCAGTCACGCGCAGAGTGGTCTTCGGCCCCAAAATGTAGGTCAAGCGCAGGCCCAAACGCAATTGCTCCTCCGAGGCCTGGGCGCCATCGGTATAGGAGAACTGCTCGAGGACGCGATAGGCGAAGGCATCCACTTCGAGTTTCGGTCCCAGGATCTGCTTGATATCGTAGCCGAGGATCTCGTCGATTTCGTCGTGGGCGTTGTTGAACTCGCGAGCATAGAAGGCGGATTCCGCGGTGTAGGGTCCGGCAATGTGGGTCAACTGCAAACGCCAAAGACCCCCGGACTCTTGAAGCCCGCCGATGAAGTAGCCGCCTTCCGCGACGAGCTGCAATTGATCGGTAATCGGACCGGTGACGCCCAGACGGAAGATGTTCTGCACGCCCGAGAATTCGTTCGTGCTGAAGGCCTCGTAGATGAAATAAGGCTTGAAGCGCATGTTCTCGCGCTCGGAGACGAGGCTGATGGTTGCGCCGTCCTCGCGCATGAGGGGCAATCCGCGATTGCCCTGGTTGTACCAAAGGGTTTCGTCGTAAACGCGGGCTGTCAGATGCACGGTCCCTGGCAGGAGACGGTCGGCCGTGGCGCTCAATGTATTGGTGTACACCACGGGATTGTTGCGAAAGTTGGTCGGTTGGCTGAGTGAGCTTTGGTTTCCTTGGTTTGCGAAAACCTCGCCCTGAGGTGGCTCCAGGACGTAGCGTCCCGCCACGGCTTGATCGTTAAAATCAGCTCCTGAAAACAGGACATCATTACTGCGGAAATCGTTGGAATAGACGCCTGCGTAGACCCGAAATTCGTCCGCGAAGACCACATGCCAGGTGCCAATCTCCGTCTCCCAGGTGGCCTGCGCGTGGATCAGGGGTCCGGAGTTGAGGCCAAAATCATAAAAATCCGTCAGCCCAAATCCGACAATGCCGGCTTGATTCTGGAACGGGAGGTAGACAAGCGTGCCTTCCGTGGCGATACGAAGGGTCTCCGTGATCTGCGCCACGATATCGATCGTCAGCCCCACATAGGCGATTTCCCCGGACTGCCCGACGGGCGTGAGATAGATGTTGTCACTGTAGATAAACGCTGCCTCCGCCTCGCGCAGCTTGAAGTAAAATGGCCCAATTTTCAGGTTGGCATCCTGCGGCTCAATCCCGCGCCGCAAGAATGGCAGGCCGCCGCCGATCGTCGGGAGGTCGAGCTTGAACTGGCCGGTGACGGATTCAGAGTTCAGGTTCGGTCCCACGGGCGTTGGGGTAACGAGCGGGCCATACGGAAACTGCGTATTCCGGAAGAGCGAATTGGGCGTGATGGCGGGAGGTTCCTGCTGGAACGCGTTCGAGTTTGGGGGGATTGTGGTGAGACCCTCCGTGCCCGTGAAACCGGCGCCGGAATCGTTACTGGCCGGTGGTGGATCGAGAATCGGCGTGAGCTGCCCGGTGCGAAATTGAGGGGACTGCTGGGCGCAAAGTATCGGCGGCGAGACGGCCAGTAAAAATATCCCCAGCGCCATGGCCGCGGGCGCCAGAAACGGTGTGCAGAACAGCCTGGAGGCCGGCCGAGATCGGTCCGGCGCGCGCGGGAGTGGATGAGTCAAACCGGGCGATCTCCTGGTAGGGCGGGGCGTTTGGCCTTCTTCAAAGCGCGGTCCTTGTGGATCTTCATGAGGAAGACCTGCGGAAGATCCTCCCGCCGGACGGAAAAAGGCAGATAGGCCAGCAATCCCAGAAGAGGCACACAGAGAATAATCCAAATCCAAAGCCGGCGCTGGCGGGGGCTAAAGCTTTGCGACTTGATGCTGACCACGGCGCAATAGACGAGGGCGATCCAGATCAGGAGCAGCGACAGAAAGATCTGGCCGTTGAACTTGGCGGCCTCGAGGCTGAATCGGTTCAGGATTTCACTCATCGGGAAATGCGTGCGTGGTCAAATTTCGGGCGGGGGGCCGGATGGAAACACTTTTTTGTTGCAATCGGTTCGCTCTGGTAAAGCAAAAACGGGTTCCGCGATGTGACGACTGCGTGAAATAAGGGAAATGTAGCAAAGATTTTATTGACTCTGGTAGGGGAAGTTCCGTTATTCTGCGATGCATCCCCCTGAACTCCATCTTGCGGCCTTCGCCATGCGCCGCTTCCTGGAGACCGAAACGATCTGAAAAACTACGAGCAAATCCTATGAAATCACTCCTTGAGATCCGCGCGGTTGTCAATGCGTCACGGGTTTTCCGGTCCACCATCCTGGGCGGAGTCGCCCTGGCGTCGTTGCTCGCGACAGGCCACGTTTTTGGACAAGGGGCCTATTATCCCGTGAATCCGCCAGGAGCGCCCTACGGCTCGACCTACACCGGGATCACCGTCCATTCAAATGTGAACTTGCAGTTTTTGCAGAACGAACTGCAGACGCTTTATCCTGGAATGAATTTGACCTTGCAGGTGCCGCTTCCGACTGGAGGCACTCCGCCGTACAGCGCGCCGACGACCGCTCAGTATTCGGCGACGGTCGCGGCGTGCATCACGAGTATCTTGAACGGCCAGGAAACTGGGACCGGCATCACCATTTCCACTCTGAGCAATGAAGCCGTGGCCTGGAATTTGGCGGCGCGCGGGACGACGGCTGGGGCGATTGCCCAGGCCATCATCCAGGTCGATTACACGACCAACAGCAATGCCACCCAGGCGATCACCGACCTGACCACCGTGAGCCAGGCGCTGGCGATTTCGCAGCCGACGCAAATCGATACGATTCTGCCGAGCATCCTGGCCCAGGCCCAGACGATCTACGCAGTGGCCCAGGGGATTCCGGGGATTGTGTCCACGACGATTTCGCAAATCCCGACCGACTTGACACGCATCGCTTCAATCGTCGGGAATGGCATCTCCTCGATCGAGAATTCCGCTGCGACGGCCCTGGAAAAGACCAACCTCTTTGCGCTCAGTGGCTCGAGCTATATTTTTACGCTGATCAATTCGTCGGCGGCGAATAACAACCCGATCGTCATCCAAACGCTCACCCAGCAGTTCGCTTCGAGTAGCTCGCTGACCATCGCCACCCTCAGTCAGATTTTGACGAAGACCATCAACGCCCTCCCCGCCCAAAGTAATATCACGTTGGCGGCGGTGACCGATGGAGCGCTTGCCGCGCAGGGCAGCGCTTCCGGTGGGCCGGCGAATATTCTGAGCTATATCACCACCGCCGCGCCAACCTACACGACTTATGTGACCGCGGTGGTGGGCGGCTACACCAACGGCGCGTCGCGCTCCAACCTGGACACGTACATCACCAATAATCACGGATACGCGGATGCCATTGCCTCGGGTGCGGTGATCAAGGCGGGGATCGCCGGCAATCTGATCCTCGAAGACGCGCTCAATCTCGGGGTGACCATGGCGAATAGCGCGACCAATCCCAACCCCTCCAATGTGGTCGAGGAAGCCATCCTCGCCAATCCGTCGTCGGCGACATCGACGATTACGGGGGCCATCAACACGGGCACCTACACCCCCTACGGCTATCAGGTGACATTCGGCCAGGTGGCCTTGGGCGCCGCGGAAGGTGCTCAGATTCAGAACATTGGCAATGTGGTTCAGATTCTGGTGGGCGATACCGGCCCGATCACCTCCTTACCCTCGGCCACGGTGAACTCCATCGTCCAAAACGCCATTGACGGAGCGAATAATTCCGGCAACTCGGGCGCCTACGCCGACATTGTCGACAAGGCGGAAACCATGGCGCGCAACACCTCCGGGATCAGCGCCAGCTTGGTGACGACGGCAATTGATGAGGTCTATACCGACGGTGGTCTTCCTTATTTGGCCGCGGTGGGCGCCGCGGTCGGTGACGCCTATGGCGCCAATCGCAGTGCGATTCAGGCCGCCGCGACGGCCGCGCTGAACAGTGCCGCCGGAGGCAGTGGCGCTTACACCGCCGCCGGTACCGCCGGTTTGAACCTGGTGCAGGTGCTTCAGACCGAGTCCGGCCAGGATTTCGTCAACATCCTTAAAGCCTACAATACGGCGCCCAATTCCGACGCCGTCCGGGCCGATCTGTACGCGGCCATGATGGCCGACCCCAACGAGTTCGACGCGGATCTGGCGGCGGCGATCAAGCAATCGACCGTCCCCGACTCCACGCTGCTCACCGACGCCAACAATGCCATCCGCGGCATCAACTCCGGGCTCAGCGCGAATCTGCAAATGGTGGATACGGTCGTCGACCATATCAAGGCCGAGGCGACCGGCAGCAACGGTCCTACCGGCCCGGCGGGCGTCGAAGACCTTTTCACCTATGTCACGCACCAGATCGTGATCGATTCGGCATTGACCAATGACATCGCCATTGCCGCCACGGTGGTGGATCCCGACCACGCCCATTATGTCGCCAGCGCGGTGGCCTTTCAAGCTCCCATGACCGTTTATAGTTCCGTGGGGCCGATCTTCGAGTACGCGCAGATCACCAATCCCACCCCGTACGTCCTGCCCTACGCGGGCACGAGCAATGCCTCCGGCGCCATCGGGACCAAGTCCTTTCCGGGAAGCATCGGCACGATCATTGATCAACCCGCGGCGGCGGCGGCGATCACCGCGGGGCTCACCACGGGCATCCTTGAGGCCAATCTCTCGCCCGCAAATACCCAGACGGCGCTCTCCACGGCGATCGCCTCGGCGGTCGCGGCATCGATTTCGCAGAGCGGGACCTACCTCCAGGGTCCGACGAGTCCGTTCAATGGCACTGGCTCGGGCACGCAATTCCAACAAAGCAATGGGACGACGTGGAACGGCGCGACCCCTTCGAGCAATGCGCGCACCGTGGGCGTGGCTGGCGCCATTACCGGCTATATGGCGGAAGTCACCACGAACGGCCAGACGACGATCACCACTATCACGGCAGCGGTCCTCGGGGCAGCCGTCGCCGGTGGTGCCCGCGCGTATGGGTTGCAAATGGCGCAAGCGGCGGGCCAGGCCTTTGCTTGGGTCAGTCAAAATTACAACACGACCATCTCGGCTGGCAATCCGGCCTATGACATTGCCGCAGCCATGGCGACGACGCTCACCGGCTTTGACACGCTCGCTCAGCTTGAGAATGCCGTCGCTTTTGGCATTAGCCAGGCCCAGCAAGGCGTGATTGGTGCGGGTGCGCTCGGCCTCAATGCCACCAACCTCAACAACGGAAATGGCACATTGGTCGTGAACTCCACCGCCAATCCGAATCCCAACTTCTATATCCATCGCAGTGCGACCGGCGCCCCGGTGACGGATATCTTCGATCTGTAATTATTTCTCGGCATCTTCGAACGCCCCTGCAACCATCGTTGCAGGGGCGTTTGCTTTTGGCCCGCCGGCGCCCCGGGAATTGACGGGCTGCGTTTGCCGGGCTTATTCACTCTCCCTCCCCACCTCGTGCGTTACCTGCCCGTCATTTTCGTTGCCCTGGCTCTTGTCGTGATCCAGGCGCTCATCGGCGGGGTGCGGTTGGTCTACAGTCTGCCCGCGTATATCCTCCTGGCAGCCGGGGGTCTCGCGGCAGCCTTCCTGGCGAAAAAGCCATTCCGTCCACCCTTGATTTGCGCCTGCGCCGCCCTGGCTCTGGCGGCTTGGGTGGTGTTCCGGGCGTTGACCTCACCGGTTCCCTATCTGGCCCGCGCCGATCTGCTCATGGTCCTGGCCGCGCTGATCGTTTATCTCGTCACCGTCACCGTCTTTCGCGCCCAGCGCACCCGGCTTATCCTCGTCGGCATCCTGCTCCTGCTGGCGCTGGTGCAGGTGGCGGTCGGCGCAGTGCAATTCAAGCAATGCGACAATTTCATGCTTATCCCGGGCATTTCGCGCCCCGATTACGCCTGGCGCGCCAGCGGCCTTTATATCTGCCCAAATCACCTCGCCGGATTACTCGAGATGATTGGCTTGCTGAGTATTGCCCTGGCTTTCTGGAGCAATGGACCCGTGTGGGCGCGGGTTCTTGCCGGCTTCTGCGCTTTGGGCTGGTTCGGCGGAGTGAGCATCACCGGCAGCCGGGGTGGATACCTCTCGGTGATCTTTGGCCTCGGCGTATTTGCCATTCTCAGTCTGTGGGTGGTCTGGCTCATGCGGCGTGGTGGATTCTTTGTGACGCTGGCGGGACTGCTCCTCGGCGCTGGCCTGATCATCGGCGGCGGATTCTTGTTCATGTCACAAAGTGACTATCTCCGAGGCCGGATGGCGCTGATCTACGATCCCACCAACATGCGGATCTACCTTTGGAAAGGTGCGCTGGCGCAGCATCAGCTCCAGCCGCTCACCGGTACCGGCAGCGGGACGACCTTGTACCTGGCCCGTCAGTATCGTGCCATCGAGGTGCAGAACGATCCGCAGCATGCCCACGACGATTATCTCGAGTTGCTGGCCGAGTACGGGGCGATTGGCGCGACCTTGTGCGGGATCTTCCTTCTCGTGCACCTGTGGAGCGGGCTCGCTGGCGTGCGCCGCATCGTCGCCGAGCAGATTCTTCCCGGAACCCCGAGCTTGAATCACGATCTGGCCCTGGGGGTTGGGGCGCTTTCGGCCATCGGGGCGTTGCTCTTCCATTCGCTTTTGGACTTCAATATGCACATTCCGGGCAATGCCTTGTTCGTGGCGTTCCTGTTCGCATTACTCGCCACTCCCGTGAGCGAGAATCCCTCCGGGACCGTGGCGCCTCCCCGGCCGGCCGGTGCATGGCGCTGGCTGGTGGCGGCCGTCGCGCTCAGTCTCCTGGCGCTTTCCGTCCGTTTCTGGCCGGGTGAAATCTTCGCCCAGAAAGCCCGCGTCGCTCTGCGCGACGATCACAATACCGAGGCGCTGGATTTCGCCCGGCGCGGGATTGCCTGGGAGAAAGAGAACCCGTACCTCTACGGTTATCTCGGCGAGGCGCGGCATTTCCTGACCTTGCACGCCCCCGACGCCGCGACCGCCCGCACTTTGCAGGAGGACGCGGTGGCGGCATATGCGGATGGATTGATGCTCTTCCCGCACGACACCGGATTGCTCTTGAAGCAGGCCCAGGTTTTGGATTTGCTGGGACGTTATCCCGAGGCCGAGGAAGTCTTCCAGCGCTTGTTCCGCTATGATCCCCTGTTTGAGAACGTTTACGCTTACTACGGACTTCACTGGCAAATGCAACGCCGCATCAAAACCGCCGAACGCTGTTTTCGTCTCGCGGTTCAACTTGGCGAACGGGAAATTGCCCCGAAAGCCTTGGAGAACATTGCCCGGTTGAAGAATGATCCGGTGACCAGATCGCTGGTGAATGTCTTTCCCGATGTCGGCATCGACCTGCCCGCGGAGCGTTTCCTTCCAAAGCCGTGAGTGACGCCATCCCGTCTCCGGGCGAGGAGCCGCGAAACGTCCCGCCGGCTGCTCCGGAGGACCCAGTGCTCTTCCAAATCACGGAGGCGACACTGAAGCACACCCTGGATTGGCTCCGGCGGGGTTTGGGTTGGGCGACGGCGGCTTATGTGGTCGGTCTCTGCGTCTTCCTCCTCGGCATGGAGTGGTGGGGCGAACGCTTTTGGCTCTTCAGCTTGCTCAATTACGGGCCGATTCAGGTTTGCCTGTTACCGCTCGGCTTGCTCACTCCGGCCTGCCTGCTCTTCCGCCCGCGCCTGGTCCTGTGGCATCTCCTCGCGGCGTTCATCCTCATCTTCTGCTACATGAAATTCCGCTGGTCATCCGCGCCCCCATTTCACGGCTCGGAGATCAAGGTGGTGACGTTCAACTATGGGGAAAGCAACCGTGCGCAATTCCTGTCATTTCTCGCGGCGGAAAATCCCGACTTGCTGCTCCTGCAGGATGCCCGGGGGCGCGGTGCGGATCTGGTGGCGAAAATGCCCGGCATGTACGCCATCGATCTGGATCAGTTTGCGTTCCTGAGTAAATTCCCGATTCAGGACGCCGCACTCGTGGAGAGCGTGAAAGCGCAGGGGCAGCCGGTGGCCGCGCGTTACGAAGTGATGATCCAGGGGCGGGCGGTGGCCGTTTACAGCGTGCATTTGCCAACTCCGCGCCAGCAACTTGCCCGTTTCATCGGCGGGCGGCGCATTCTTGGCGATCTGGTCGGGCATGGGCGTCGCCAGGCGGCTTACGGGAATTACCGCGAATTCGTTCAGGATCGCATCCTTCTCGCCCAGGCCCTGGCCAAAGTGCTGGCCGGGGAAAACCTGCCGATGATCGTCGGCGGCGATTTCAATACCCCCGACCACGGCTACATTTATCACCTCTTCGCCGGGGAAATGACCGACGCTTTCGCGCATGCGGGCCGTGGCTGGGGCCTAACCTTTCCGGGTTCCACGCACAACCCCATTTCGTTTTTCGGGCCATGGTTGCGCATCGATTATTTATTCGCCGGCCATGGCTGGCACGTTACGGAGTGCCATCCGGAGCCGGGACGTAAATCGCAGCACAAGGCGGTCTTCGCGCGTTTCGAGCCGCAACCGCTGAGTTAAGAGAGGTCCCGGACTTTCTCCCTTCTATGCCGAATCGCGCCCGCCCGTGGGTTGTCAGCCTCGTTGCCGTGATGGTGGCGCTGGCCCTCGCCTTTGCCTGGCAGTGTTCGTTTGGCTCGTACCAAAGCGAGTTTGGCGGGCATCCCGATGAAGCTGCGCACGTCGTCACGGGCCTCTTTATTCGCGATGCGCTCGTCGAGTCGTGGCACTATGCCACTGGGGGATTCCACGGCTCGCCGATTCGTCTTGGGAAGGAGTTTGCCGATCGTTATTACTCGCACTACCCGAAAATCGGCTTGGGCGTCTGGCCGCCCTTTTTCTATCTCGTCCAATCGGCGTGGACGCTGCCCTTTGGGGCCTCGCGCGAAACGCTATTCCTATTGCTCGGCGCGCTGACCGCCGTACTGGCGCTGCTCCACTTTCGGGTCTTGCGCGAGGAATTCGGCATCGGACTGGCCGGCGCCGGCGCGGCGGCGCTCGTCTCGCTGCCCCTGGTGCGAACCTATTCCGGAATGGTCATGGCCGAAATGCTCAGCGCCGTGCTGATTTTTGGAGCGACCATCGCCTTCGGCGACTTTCTGGATCGGGCGAAGCGTGCGGATGCGATCTGGTTTGGTGTCCTTGCCGCGCTGGCGATTCTCACCAAAGGCACCGGCCTCGCCCTGGTGATGGCAGCACCCCTGGCGTTGCTTTTCACGCGGCGCATCGAGCTGCTCCGGCGCCCGGTGCTCTGGCTGGCGGCGCTCATCGTTGCCGTAGTCGCTGGGCCCTGGACATGGGCGACCCGTAATCTCGGGAAGGGCGGCTGGCTCCAGCCAAATCCATCGTGGAGCTTTACCCGGGAAGCGCTGCCCTACTACGCGGGCAAACTTGCCCTGGCGCTCGGCGCCGTGCTCGTGTTGCTCCTGGTCATCGGCGTCCTCACGAGGGTTCTTCGCGGGGGAGCGCGCGCGGGCCGTTGGGCGGCGGCGGGCGCGTTGATCATTTCCGTGCTGCTCTTCCAGTCGATCGCCCCGGTCGGACTCGAGGCACGGCATCTCATTCCGATCCTGCCGGCGGCGCTGATGTTCTCTGCGGCGGGATTTGATTTCCTGGCGAGCCGGCTCACGGGCTGGCGCCGGATCGCGCTGGCCGCCGCTACGGTCCTGGGAGTCGGGTGGGCATTGCTGCCGGTAACCACCAAGGGAGATGCCGGTTTTCAACCCCTGGCGGAGAAGATGCTGGCCGATGCCGGCCCGGATGATGTCGCCCTGGTGTCGTCGGATGCGACGGGCGAGGGGATCTTCATTGCCGACGTCGCGCTCCACGAGTCCCGGCCCGGTCACGTCATCCAGCGGGCCAGCAAATCGCTGGCCAGTAGCACCTGGAGCGGCAGCGGTTATACGCCGGCCTTTACGACCGATGACGAGGTTCTCCGATTCCTCACCGACGGCCGGATCCGCTACTTGATCGTGGATGATGCCGTACCGGCCGGCCGGCGGCGTGAGCACCACGATCAAATTCAACGCGTGGTCGAAAGTCATCAGGACCAATTCTCGGTGATCGCTGAAGCCGAGGCCTGGCGCGGCGGAGTGCGACAAGGGTCGCCGGTCAAGCTTTACAAAATCTTCCCGAAAAATTGATTTTCGGTGGATCACGAATTTCCGCACATTATCCGATCGCGCTCCATGTCTCTGACCCCCGCTTTTCACAAACTCTCGATCCTCGTGGCGGCGTACAATGAGGAGGACACGCTGGCGCTTTGCGTGACGGCGATTCGCGCGGTGGCGTTGCCGGCGGGACTGGAGCGGGAGATCGTGGTGGTCGACGACGGATCGCGCGATCGCACCTGGCAGGTCGCGGAGGAATTGGCCGCGGAATTTCCCGAGGTGCGTGTCTTCCAGCAACCCAGGAATATCGGCAAGGGCGCGGCCTTGCGGCGTGCCATCCAGGAAATGACCGGCGACCTGGTGATTTTTCAGGATGCCGATCTCGAATATGAACCGCAGGATTATCCGCGGATGTTGCGGCCGATTCTCGAGGGGAAGGCCGACGTGGTCTTTGGGAGCCGCTTTACCGGGGAAGAAAGGAAGGTGCTCTATTTCTGGCACACCCTGGCGAACAAGACGCTGACCTTGCTCTCAAACATGCTTAACGACACGAACTTCACGGACATGGAGACGTGCTACAAGGCCTTCACCGCCGCGGCGCTGCGGCCCATTCCGCTGGAGTCGAATCGTTTCGGCATCGAGCCGGAAATTGCCGCCAAAGTGGCGCGCAATCGCCTGCGGATGTTTGAGATCCCGATCAACTACAACGGGCGCAGCTATGAAGAAGGGAAGAAGATTACGTGGCGCGATGGCGCCGCGGCGCTGTGGTTCATTTTCAAGTATCGCTTTTCGGGCAACTATTCCGACTCCGGCAAAGTGACACTCGGGGCGCTGGAAGTGGCGCCACGGTTCAACCGTTGGATGTACGAGAGCGTCAAGCCTTGGCTGGGGGCACGCGTCGTGGAACTCGGCGTGGGCCGGGGAAACCTTAGCCGCTACATCCGGCGGCATGGGCAGGTGTTGCTCACGGACTATCGGCTCGACTATCTGATCGAATTGCGGGACCGGTGGGTGCAGAAAAACTTGCAGATCGGGAAGCTCGATATGACCCAGCGCGCGGACTACGACCAGTTGCGCGCCTTCGCTCCCGACACCATCGTCTTTTTCAACGTGCTCGAGCATCTCGAGGATGACCGTGCGGTGCTGCGTCACCTTTTCGAGACGGTGCCCGAGGGCTGTCGCCTCGTGGTCCTGGTCCCATACAACATGCGGCTCTATAGCACTTTCGACAAGGAACTCGGGCATTTCCGGCGCTACGGAAAGGGCGAACTCGAAGAGAAAATGCACGCCGCCGGGTTCGAAGTGGAAACACAGTTCTTCTTCAACAAAGTGGGCGTCGCGGCGTGGTACGTGGCGAATACGTTGGGCGGCCAGAAATCCCTCCAGCCCTGGCAACTCCGGCTCTACGATGCTCTGACCCCGCTCTTCCGCGGGCTCGACCGCGTCCTGCCGACGAGCGGCCTCTCCACCGTGGTCGTCGCGCGCAAGCGGTTGCCGGTCGCCGCCCCCTCGCCCCAGGCTGGGCCGCCCGCGGCGCCGAGTGTGGCGCGCTGAATGGAACTTGCCAGCCACCTTCACGGCCGTGCGCACACCATGAAATCCGCTTCCCATGGTGAGATCCCGTCGAAACGCATCCGCGAACTCGACGGCTTGCGGGGTCTCGCCATCCTGCTGGTGCTCATCTGGCACTACCTGGCGTGTCAGTTGCAGCCGGCGAAGGGGACGGCTCTCGCGTATCTGTCCAGCGCGCTCCACTTGACCTGGAGTGGCGTCGATCTGTTTTTCGTGCTCTCGGGCTTTTTGATCGCGGGCATCCTCTTCGAGAACAAAGCCGCCGGAAATTTCTTCAGTGTCTTTTATCGCCGGCGCATCTGCCGGATTTTTCCACTCTATTATACAGTCCTGGCCGGTTACTTTGCCGCGCGCGCGGCTCTCGGCGAGCACGCGCATTTTGGGTGGTTGTTTGGAAATCCGCTGCCGCTCTGGCGCTTCGCGACCTTCACGCAAAATATCCTTGTGGCCAAGGCGGGATTCACCGGCGGCTGGCTTGGGGTGACCTGGTCGCTGGCTGTCGAAGAGCAATTTTACCTTTTTCTGCCGCTGCTGATTTGGGTTCTGCCGCCAAGAACGATTCCGGTGGTCCTGGTGGCGCTGATTGCGGCGGCCGTGGCACTGCGCGCCTTCCTGCCCGGCTTCGTCTCCTTCGTCGGGATGCCGTGGCGTGCGGATTCGCTGCTGATGGGCGCCTTGCTCGCCTATGCCGTGCGAAGACGCGATTTCGCGGACGCTGTCGCTTCCAAACGATGGCTGTTGCGCGCCACGCTCGGCGTTTTGCTCATCGGCAACGCTCTTCTCTGCACCAGCGCGATGGCCAATTGGTCGGAAACAGGTGGCGCATTCGTGCACTTCTGGCTGGCGCTGTTTTACTCCGCCTTGCTGCTGCTCGCGCTGGTCGACACTGGCGGCTGGCTGGGACGCGTCTTGCGCAATCGCGCCTTGGTCTGGCTTGGCTCGGTTTCCTATGGCGTCTACATGTTTCATCAAATCGTCTTGGGTTTTCTCCACGGGACCGTGGGCCATGCCGCACCGGTCCTCCGTGATTCGCGTGATGCGCTGATGACGGTGGCGGCGCTGCTCGCGACGCTGCTCCTGGCCGCGCTGTCCTACTACGGAATGGAACGCCGCATCGTCCACTGGGGACACCATTTTCGCTACCAGACAGCGCCGCGCCAGGGTGAAGCCTTCGAGGCGTCGCAGGCGGTCGCCGAGAGTTCGTCCTGACGATGGCCATGGATCAGCATCCCAAACCTGCCGGGACGCCAAGCCCGCCGCCATGGATTACGCGATTCGCCGCTTCCGTTCTTCAATGGGAGCAGTACCTGTCAGGTGATCACGGAAATCCAACTTCGCTTCGACGGTATGTTGCGGCCGGCATTTGGATCTCGTGCGTCGTTGCCTTGGCGGTGATCGTCCGCGTGACTGGCTTTCCCGTGATGTGGGAAAAATTGAACGATGTTCTGGTCATCCTCGACACCGCCTGGAGGGTCTGGAACGGCCAGGTTCCACACCGGGATTTTTACTCCGTGATTGGTCCTTTTCCGCTCGGAGTTTTTGCGCTGGCCTTTGTGCTCAATCACCAGGATATCTCCGGTTTTCCCCAAGCATTGCTGCTCGCCGGCATCGGCTTTTCGGCTCTTTCGTGGCTGGCCTCGCGAGACCGGTTGACCATCTGGTGGCGTCTCATCGTGGCCTTTGTGGTTTTGTTGCTGCCGGTGGCTCCGGTTTTCCTCGGAGGAGGAGAAGATCTCGGTGGTGGCAAAGGCCCGCCTTTTGGCTTCGCCGCTCATACCAGCTACGCGATGCTCTACAACCGCTTGGGTTGGACCGTCTTCGTCTTGCAGATGCTGATCATGCTCATTCCGCGCCGCCACGCCGAAACTCTGCGGCAGGTGATCCAGGACGCGGCCCTGGGCGGCTTGCTGATGGGATTCAGCGTCTTTTGCAAAATCAATTACCTCCTCGCTGCGGTCGCGTTGAGCGTCTGGTGGATCTGCCGTTGCCAGGACCGCGGCTGGCGCATCTGCGGAGTTTTGGCAGGCTTATTCCTCGCCACGGCGATTCTCGCCCTTTTCCCAGGAGGCGTGCTGGAGTACTTTGGGGACCAGTGGCGGCTTCTTCATGTGAGCCGTTCCGAATCTCATTTGGAGAGTCTCCTTGTCCGCCTCTACGCAAACTGGCCTTGGTTGTTAATCCTTGTCATCCTCCAGGTCTCAATGATGGCGGGCTGCCAGTCGCGGGCGACTGGCAGGACGGAACGTTCGGAGATCCATCATTTGGCCCTCAATTTCCTTGCCGCCATCGCGCTCACCAGTTTTGTCATGACCTTCAATACCCAACGTGGAGAGGTGCCCGGTCTTTTCATTGCCGGTTTGATTACGGTCGAAATGGCCCGTCGCACCGGCGCCTCGAGCCGGGTCGCACCGTCCGCGGGAGCGGACGGTGGCATGGTCGCGAAAGGTCTCGTGCTGAAACTCTGCTGCTTGGTCATGGCGGGATCGGCGCTTTGTTACGATGGAGGCAGCTGGGCGTACGCCCTGCTTTGGAAATTGCGCAAGCCGCGGTGGGCTGACGAATCCGAACGGCTAACCGGTCTTCTCAGCCCCTTGCCTGTCCCCGTTTATTTTAACGAACCCACGGAAAAAGATGCGGTCGAGCGCGCCATCGTGCGGCGGCGCAGTGGGCCGTGGATGGATACCGGAACCGACAACTTCATGACCCCCTTGCAGACCGTTCGCTGGGTCAACGATGGAGTCGCATTGCTGGCTGGCCGAATCAAACCAACGGATCGCATTTTCGTCGTCGCCTGGTTCAACCCATTCAATCTGGCTTTGCATCTTCCACCCGCGCGGGGAGGCGCCATGCACTGGGACTGGGACCGAGTCGTGGATGGCCGTATTCACCCGGACGTCGGCCGCACATTGGCCGGCGTCACCCTGTTTATGGTCCCGAAACGCGCGGATTGGCTGGAGCAGCGGGAATTCATGCTCAAAACCTACGGGCAGAGCCTCGGCCAGGATTTTCACATTGTTGGCGAGAGCCAGTTCTGGACTTGCTGGGGGCGATGATCAGAGAGCCATGAGCGGTTTTTACCAGTCTTGCTTCAGGTCCCACGGCTCGCACGCTTGCGAAGACCATGTTGAGCGCGTCGTTTGTGGGAACGCAATATGAAGCCGGAACTCATGAAAGCCCTGGCCTGGCGCCGCGAACGGCTCCTGTTGCCGTTCCGCCGCTGGCTGACATTTCGTGGTTCGGCTGGGTCGATCCTCTGGCGCTGGCCCTGGCCGCTGAAAAAACCGTGGCAACTCTCGCGCCTGCGGCTCGCTTCCCACGGAGGTGGAATTGGCGATGAATTGATGTGCACGCCGGTTTTTCGCGAGATTCGGCGCCTCAACCCGGAGTGCCACATCACTTTTCTCAGCCGCTATCCCGAGATCTTCCGCAGCAATCCTCACCTGGACCAGGTGGAACGCTTTTCCCTCGCGGCGGCCGCGGACGCGATCTATCTGCAATACACTCTCGTGGTTCCGCCCCCGCGTCCGTTGATGACCCTGATGGGAGAATGCGTTGGTCTCGCGCTGGCTCCATGCCGGCTGGAACCGCCGCTGGTCGAGCCGTCGCCGGAGTTGCAGGCCCGCTTGACGGCCATTGGTGAACCGCGAATCGTCATCCAGCCGCAGGCCAGCCACTGGACTCCGAACAAGCAGTGGCCGGTCGAACTGTGGAAGCAATTGGTCGAGATGCTCGTGGAACACTACGATGTGGTCGAGGCGGGCACGCAGTCGTTGTTTGCCGGTGCCGCACTCGGCCCGCGCTTCCATTCGCTGGCTGGAGCGACCTCCATGCAGGATTTTGCCTGGGTTGTTTCGCAAGCGACGGTGTTCGTCGGACCGCCTTCGGGCGGGATGCACTTTGCCAATGCCTACGAGATCCCCAGTGTCATCATCTTCGGGGGCTACGAGGCGCCCGACGGTTACGACTACTCCTGGGTGCGGCGGTTTTTCACGCCCGTCGATTGCGCGCCTTGCTGGCTCACCACACCGTGTCCGTACGCCTTGAAATGTTTGCGGGCGATCCCGCCGGAAGAGGTCTTCCGTGCGGTGGTGAAGGCGGTCGGAATGGCGGTTCCCCAAAAGCTGGCCGCGGTATGACCCAGCACGCTGCATTCCTGGAAGAGGTTTCGCCAACGCCGGCTTCTTACCTGCAAGCCGCGCGCCGGGTCCACGCTGGCGAGATCCCGGGCTTGCGCGAATTGCGCGTGGCGGTGCTTTCCACCGTTTCCGCGCAGATGCTGCAGCCGTACTTGATCGTGGAGGGAGCCCGCCGCGGCTTCCGCGTGGTTCCCTGGTTTGCCCCGTTTGCGCAACTCGAGGAGCAGGTGCTCGACGCCACCAGCCCGCTCTATGCCGGGAATCCGGAGGTGGTAGCCGTCTTCGCCCGCCTCGAGGAACTGGCGCCGGCCCTCTGCGAGCGGTTTGGCGCCGTCGCTACGGAAGATGCCGCGCTCCTGGAGGTGGTCCTGCGGCGATTGCGTGCCTTGCTTTGCGGATTGCGCGAGCGCACGACCGCGGCGCTTTGCCTCGCCAATTTTCCGCCGCCTGCGCGTCCCCTGGCCGGCCTCGGTGACGCGATGCTCGCCCGTTCACAGGCGACGATGGTTCAGGAAGCGAATGCCGCGCTTGCGGCTGCCTGCCGTGAAGTGCCCGGGGCCTTTGTCTTCGATTACGCCCGCACGGTGGTGGAGCACGGACTCGCCGGCTGGCACGACGCGCGGCTCTTCGCCCTGGCGCGCCAGCCGTGGAGTGTGGAGGCGCAGATCGCCACGGCGGGCGCCCTGGTCCGCACTTTGCGCGCGGTCTTTGTGGCCCCGGCGAAGTGCCTCGTCGTCGATGCGGACAATACCCTCTGGGGTGGGGTGGTCGGGGAGGATGGCCTCGGCGGCATCGCCCTGGGTGACGACTACCCCGGCAATGTCTTCAAGGCCTTTCAGAAATATCTGCGGACGCTAAAGGACCGGGGCGTGCTGCTGGCGCTGGTCAGCAAGAACGAAGAAGCCGACGTGCGGAGCGTCCTGGAGCAGCACCGGGATGGCGTCTTGCACGAAGGCGACTTCGCCGTGCGCCGAATCAATTGGCGGGAAAAGAGCGTCAATCTTCGCGAGGTCGCCGCCGCGTTGAACCTCGGTCTCGAGGCGCTCGTTTTTTTTGATGACAATCCGTTTGAGCGGGAAGAGGTGCGGCGCCTGCTGCCGGGAGTGACGGTCCTCGAGGCGCCGCACGAGCCCCTGGCCTTCATCGCGGCCATCGAAGACAGCAGCTTGTTCGATCAACTGATCCTCTCGGCGGAAGATCAGCAGCGCGCCGCGCTCTATCGGCGGCACGCTGCGGCAACCGCAGCCAGCCAGGCGGCCGCCTCTCCCGAGGAATTCCTGGCCGGCCTGGAAATGGTGGCCACGATCGGATCCGTGGGCCCGGAGACCCTCCCGCGCGTGGCGCAACTCCTCGCCAAAACCAATCAATTCAACCTCACCATCCGCCGCCACTCGGCGGCGCAACTGGCGCAGATGATCGAGGCGGGAGCGGTCGCGTTATGGCTGCGCCTCGCCGACCGCTTTGGCGATCATGGGCTCGTGGGCGTGGCCCTCGCCCGGCCGGCCGCCGGCACGCCGCAACCGGATCTCCTCATCCCTCAGCCACCGCCCGTCCGGCCCGGACCGTCCTCCGTCGTTCCCAACAGCGCGTGGATCATTGACACGTTCCTGCTCAGTTGCCGGGTCGTTGGGCGCGGAGCGGAGACGGCGCTCCTGGCGCAATTGGCGGGTTGTGTCCGGGCGCGCGGGGGTGCCGAACTCACCGGTGAATACGTTCCATCGGCCAGGAACGGCTTGGTCGCTGACTTCTACCCCAGGCACGGTTTTGGCGCGTGTGGCGAAAATCGCTGGATGAAAAGACTGTCTGACGCGACCGCCACGCCGTCCTATATCAGGACGCAATTTCATGAATGAGAAGCTCTTCCAGATCCTTGCGGATACGCTGGGCGCGGATCTCACCGCGGTGAGCGAGGCTACGTCCATGGAGAACACTCCGCAGTGGGATTCCGTGGCCCACCTGAATCTGGTGCTGTCGCTGGAAAAGGCCTTCGGACAGCGCTTCTCGCCGGAGGAGTTTATGCAGATGCAGAGCGTGGCGGCGATCCAGCGGATCCTCGCCGGCCATGGGTTGTCATGATCCAGGTGGACATCGCCACGCCGGAGAGTTTCGAGGCGGTCCTCCCGCTCTTCGATGTCTTCCGCAATCCGCCCATTCCGCCGGAACACTGGCGCCGGCTCTTCCATTACAGTTGGCCTTGCGAGGATCGCATGCGGGGCTTTGTCCTCAAGGATGGCGGCCGCGTCGTCGGCTTCTTTGGGACGATTCTCTACGAGCGTGAGATTGATGGCCGGGTCGAAAAATTCGCGAACCTGACAAGCTGGGTCACGCTGCCCGAATTCCGCAACCACTCGCTGCGCCTGTTCCAGGCGGTGATGGGGATCGAAGACCGGACGCTGACCTGTCACACCGCCATTCCGACGATCGACCCGCTCTATCGCCGGTTTGGCTTTGAGAACCTGGAAACGAAATGGATCGTCCTGCTCCCATTGCCTTCCGCCTGGCGGCCGGCCGGATGGTTCCGTGGCCGCATCACCACCAATCCGGAGGTCATTGCCACGCAATTGCGCGGGGTCTCGCGCGAGTTTTTCGTGCACCTGCGCTCGGCGGACTGCCGGCAGATGCTCGTCACCTGGCGCGGCGCCCGGTGCCATCTGGTCTTCACGCACACCAAAGGCCGGCGGGCGCATTTTTCCCGGATCCATTACGTGAGCGACCGGGAGGTGTTTCGCGCCTGTCTCGATCACATTCGCTGGCGCATGGCGCTGAAGAACCGTACCGTGCTCCTGGCCATCGACGGGCGGCTTTTCGACGGGCCGCTGCCGGTCTATAGCCGGGAAACCCATCTCGCGCAGGTGGCCCTTTACCGGTCGAAGACCTTGCGTCCCGAGCAGATCGACAATCTCTACAGCGAGGTCACGCTGCTGGGCCTATGATCCAGCGCCATTTGCGGGACGCGGCTTTGCGCGCGGCTGCCGCGTGCGTGCGCCCGGTGCTCGGTGGGTTGGGCGGTATTCTGACCTTGCACCGCATCGTGCCTGGGGAGCGGCGCTCGCCGCTGCCGTCCAACCGCGCGCTCGAGATTACGCCGGAGGATTTGCGAGCGATACTTCAATGGTTGGCGCGGCGCGGCGTCGCGGTCATTCGCCTGGACGAGGTCTCGGCGCGCTTGCGGGAGCCGCGCGCCGGGCGCTTCGTCTGCTTCACCTTCGACGACGGCTACCGGGACAACCTGACGCTGGCCTTGCCGATCTTTCGCGAATTCGGCGTCCCGTTCGCCGTCAATATCACCAACGGATTCATCGCCGGCACCGCCAGCGTGTGGTGGTATTTCCTCGAAGAGGCCTTGAGCACGGGCCGGCCCTTCGAGTTTTCCTGGAACGGCGTGAGCCATTCGTATTCGGCCGCGACCGTGGCCGAACGAAACCGGGCGCTGGACGCGATCGCCGGCCTCATTCGCGGCCTTGGCCTGCCTCGCGATGCGCTCCTTCGCGCCATCGCCGAAGGCGCCGGAATCGATCCCTGCGCGGCCACGCCACGGCTTTGCCTCACCTGGGCGGAACTGCGCCAGTTGGCCGCTGACCCGCTGGTGACGATCGGCGCCCACACCGCCGGCCATCACAGCCTCAATCGCCTCTCCGAAGCGGAAATCGTCGCGGAAGTGGAAACGGCGCGCCGGGAACTCGCCACGCAGCTTGGCCGGGAAGTGCGGCATTTTGCCTATCCCTTTGGCGGCCCGAACGCCGTGGACGAGCGCGAGTTCGCCATCGTGCGCCGCGGCGGATTCGCGACCATGCTCACGACCCGCGCCGGGAACCTCACACCCGCGCACGCCGCACAGACCGATCGCCTCCCGCGCCTCAACATCAGCGGCAACTATCCGGTCTTGAAATCCCTGCGCATGGCCGAGAGCGGCCTCGCCGCGTGGCGCGAAAAACGGTATGGCCGCGGTTAAGCCGTGGCCAATTGAGGCAAGGAAAAGTACCAAAAGCAGGAAAGAGAAGGCAGCTCTGCAGGCGGGATAAACGGGGAGGGGCGGTTGGCAGCGCAGGGATCCCAATTGCGCCAGCCAAATGACATACAATTGTCAACATCGTCGCGTCGTTCGTGCTCCCGGTCGCGCGCCTGATCGCGTGTCAACGAAGAGGGCATTGGAACACTTCCAACTCGTCAAGCGGAGGCCCGTTCGGCAGGCTCAGGGTGCACTGCGGACGCGATTTTTGGTCTTGCTTCGTGGGGACGCTCGCCAAAAACTGCCCGCCTTTTTGAGCAGGAAGAAAGAGAATCATGAAGTTTTCAGGGGGCTTGTGAAATTTTTCACAAAGTCGCTTGCATTGCTTTTCGCGAAACCTCAGACTGCCCGCCCACACGTTTTCCCGCTGCATGCAAAACGCTGATTTCCGAAACCTCCGCCGCATCGAGTTCCTCTAGGCATGGCGAATATTTTTCCGCGCGGGAGTAATATCCTGCCCATCAAGATCGTCATCATCTTGGTCGTTCTCGGCAACGCCGTGTCCGCGGGCATGTGGTACTACTTTACCCCCAAGTACACGCGGGTCGGCTATCAGCCGGCACAACCGGTTCCCTTCCCGCACGACGTCCACGTGGGCCAGCTCGGGATGGATTGCCGCTATTGCCACAGCTTCGTCGAGGTCGCGGCGCATTCGAATATTCCCACCACGCAGGTCTGCATGAACTGCCATTCGCAGATTCAACGCGACAATCCGAAGCTGGCGCCAGTCCGGGATTCCTGGGCCACCGGCCAGCCGGTGGAGTGGGTGCAAATCCACAAAACTTCGGACTTCGTTTTCTTCAATCACTCGGCGCACGTCAACCGTGGAGTGAGCTGTGTGAGCTGCCACGGCAAGGTCAACGAGATGGCCGTCGTTTACCACGACAAACCGCACTCGATGGACTGGTGTCTGGATTGTCATCGCGCTCCCGAGGGCGCCTTGCGTCCGCTGAAAGAGATTACCAATTTGAACTGGCAGCCCGAACAGGAAGATCCGCAGGCCTTTATCGCCGCTTATGGCAAACCGGTCGGATCGGAAGGCCGGGACTTCTCCAAGCCCAAGGAACGCCTCACGCAAGAGGAGATCGGCTCCACCCTGCGGGACAAGTGGCATATCAACCCACCGGATAAAAATTGCGCCGGCTGTCATCGATGAAACGAATTTTTGAGCATCCCTCGGAGCCGCTGACCGGCAGGAAGTACTGGCGTTCCGTCGGCCAATTGGCCGATACACCGGAATTCCGCGGCTGGCTGGAACGCGAGTTCCCGCAAGGCGCCTCGGAAATTCAGGGCGGTGAAGTTTCCCGCCGGAACTTTTTGAAATTGATGGGCGCGTCGACGGCGCTGGCCGGCCTGGGCCTGGCGGCGTGCCGCCGTCCGGTGATGCATCTGGTCCCCTTCACCCGCGGTGTCGAATGGTCGATCCCCGGGAAACCGCTCTTCTTTACAACGGCCCGGCCAACGCGCCGGGGCTATGCGCCGCTGGTGGCGACGACGCACGACGGGCGCCCGACGAAGATCGAGGGCAACCCCTTGCATCCCGTCGCCAAGGGAACGACCGACCTCTTCGCCCAGTCGTCGATCCTCGATCTCTATGATCCGGACCGGGCCACCAAGATCACCAACGCCGGTGCCGTCACGGACGAAGCGGCTTTCGAGAAAGCGCTCGACGGCATTCTGAAGGACGCGGGCGATGGTTCCGGACTCGGTTTCCTGCTCGAGGAAGACAATTCACCGACCCGCCAGCGTTTGCTGGGCTTGATCGAGAAGAAATATCCGAAGGCGACGTGGGCGGTTTATGAGCCGCTGGGGCCGGTCCCGGCCGAGACCGCGTTTGGCGAGGGAGTGGAGGCGATTCCACAGTTTGAAAAAGCGGATGTGATCCTGTCGCTGGACTGCGATTTCCTCGGAGCGGAAGCGGAGCTTGGCACGACGCGCGCGTTCTCCGCGCGGCGGAAGGTCACCAGCCCGGATTCGAAGATGAACCGGCTCTACGTGGTCGAGAATCGCTTCACGATCACCGGCGGCGTTTCCGATCATCGTTTGCGGTTGCCGGCCAGCCAGGTGGGAGCGTTTGCCCTGGCGCTGGCGGCGCAAATCGCCGATGCCACGAAGAACACGGCGCTTGCCGACGTGGTTAAAGCGATCAATTCGCCGGCGATCAAATTCGACGCCGACTGGATCAAATATTGCGCCGAGGATCTGGTGGCGGCGAAGGGCAATTGCCTGGTGCTCGCCGGTTCACGCCAGCCGGCGGCGGTGCAGACTCTCGTGGCCGCCATGAATGCCTCGCTGGGCGGCATCGGAAAGACCCTCGTGGGCCGCAAAATGACGGACAAGTCGATGTCCACGCTCGCCGAGCTGGCGCGCGTGATCACCGACAAGAAGATCAAGACGCTTTTCATCGTCGGCGGCAATCCGGTCTACAACGCGCCCGCCGACATCCCCTGGGCGACGCTCCAGAAATCGGTGCCGACCGTGGTGCGCCTGGGATATTCCCAAGACGAAACATCCCCGCTGGCCACGTGGAATGTGCCGCTCGCGCACTATCTCGAATTCTGGGGCGATGGCCGCGCCTCGGACGGCAGCTATGTCTCGGTGCAACCGATGATTCTGCCGCTCTTCGGCGCGTGGAGCGAACTCGATCTGCTGGCCAAGGTGGCCGGTCTGCCGAAGCCGCAGGGACCGGAATTGGTTCAGGACACCTTCAAGGAAATCGCCAGGCCGGCCGATTTCGTGACCGCGTGGGCGAAGTTCCTGCACGACGGATTTCTCGAGAATAGCGCGGTCAAGCCGGTGCCGCTGACCTTCAACGGCAGCGCCGCGATGGAGTTGATCAAGGAGCGATTCAGCACGCCCGCGACGGGCGAGGACGCATACGAAGTGGTCTTCACGCAGTGCCCAAAGCTGGACGATGGCCGCTACAACAACAACGGCTGGCTGCAGGAAATTCCCGATCCGATCACCAAGCTGACGTGGGACAATGCCGCGCAAATCAGCCCGGCGACGGCCCGCAAGCTTCTGGTTCCGACGTTGGTGGGATCGCGCGCCGCCCAGGACGGCGACATGGTCGAGATCCAACTCGAGAAGCGGTCGCTGACCATCCCGGTCATCATCGCGCCGGGACACGCCGAAGGGTCGGTGACGATTCCGCTCGGTTACGGTCGCAGTGTCGTCGGTCGCGTGGGTGTCGGCACCGGCTTCAACGCCTATCCCTTGCGGACGAGCAGCGAGCCGTATTTCGCCGTCGGCGCCAGGTTGCGCGCGACCGGCCAGCACTTTGAACTGGCGCTGACGCAGGAACATCACGCGCTCGAAAGTCGCGGCGGCGACCTCACGCGGGAGGGGACGGTGAGCGAGTACAAGGCCAAACCCGATTTTGCGAAGACCATGGGGATGGATGCGCACATCCCGCCCAACGGTTCGCTCTACTCGCACCCGCCGCTCGATAAGCCGAACGACCCGAACGCCCCGCACCACGGTTGGAATCCGCACGGCTGGGGCATGGTCGTGGATCTCAATTCGTGCACCGGGTGCTCGGCGTGCATGGTCGCCTGCCAGGCCGAGAACAACATCCCGATTGTCGGCAAACACCAGGTGATGAACGGCCGTGAAATGCACTGGATTCGGACCGATCGCTATTTCGCCAGCGTGGACGAGAACGATCCCGATCCGGAGATGGTTTCGCAGCCGCTCATGTGCCAGCACTGCGAGAACGCGCCGTGTGAAACCGTCTGCCCGGTCAACGCCACCGTGCACAGCGAAGAAGGCCTCAACGTGATGGTCTATAATCGCTGCATCGGCACGCGCTACTGCGCGAACAACTGTCCGTTCAAGGTGCGCCGGTTCAACTTTTTCGATTACAACGAGCGCGACGTCATGGGCGGAAAGGATTTCGGCGTATTTACGGGTCTCTATAAATGGAACCTCATCACTCCGAAAGGCGCCGAGGACACCGTCAAGATGCAGAAAAATCCGAATGTGACCGTCCGCATGCGCGGCGTCATGGAAAAGTGCACCTTCTGCGTCCAGCGCATCCAGGAAGCGAAGATTGCCGCGAAAGTGGCGGCCCGCGATTCCGCCGAGTACCGGATCCCGGCGGATTCCTTTACGTCGGCCTGCGCGCAGGTTTGCCCGGCGGACGCGATTACTTTCGGCGACATCAACAATCCCGAGAGCCGCGTGGCGAAGCTCAAGACCAACGAGCGCGGTTACCGGCTGCTCGAATATCTGAATGTCTCGACCCGGGTGTCGTACCTGGCGCGCATCCGCAACCCCAATCCGAGGATGCCCGGCGCGGAGAAGATCGGCGCGGCGATGAAATCTCACCATGGCGGCGAAAAGCCCGAAGCCGCTGAGTCCAAAAAAACCCCAGCGTAATGCCCGAAGCCGTCGTTACCCTCGAAACGCCCCAGGAAGTCCAGCGCGTCCCGCTGGTCGCCAACGAGCGCAGCCTGAACTGGATCACGGAAAACGTCTCGAGCATCGTCGAGTCCCGCACTCCGCTTTGGTGGTGGCTGGCCTTTCTGCCGACCGCGGCGCTCGCCCTCATCGGGCTCACCTGCATCGGGTACCAGATCTCGAATGGAGTCGGTGTTTGGGGCGAAAACAAGACGGTCGGTTGGGCCTGGGATATCACCAACTTCGTCTTTTGGATCGGTATCGGCCACGCCGGCACGCTGATCTCGGCGATTCTTTTCCTGACGCGCCAGAAATGGCGCACCTCGATCAACCGCGCCGCCGAAGCCATGACCCTCTTCGCGGTGATCTGCGCCGGCATTTTTCCGGGCATCCACGTGGGGCGTGTCTGGATGGCGTGGTACCTGGCGCCGGTCCCGAATTCCTACGGCATTTGGCCCAACTTCCGTTCGCCCTTGCTGTGGGACGTCTTCGCGGTGTCGACCTATTTCACGGTCTCGGTGCTCTTCTGGTACACGGGCCTGGTGCCGGACCTGGCGACGCTGCGCGACCGGGCCAAATCGCGCGTGAGAAAGTTCATTTACGGCGTCATCGCCCTCGGCTGGCGAGGGTCAAACCGCCAGTGGCGGCACTATGAGATGGCCTACCTTCTGCTCGCCGGCCTTTCCACGCCACTGGTCCTTTCCGTGCACTCGGTCGTGTCCTTCGACTTTGCCACTTCCATTCTGCCCGGCTGGCACACCACGATCTTCCCGCCTTACTTCGTCGCCGGCGCCATTTTTGGCGGCTTCGCCATGGTGCTCACCATCCTGCTCCCCGCGCGGCTTCTCTATCCGCAGCTCAACGACATGGTCACCCGGCAGCACGTGGACAAAATGGCGAAGATCATCCTGCTCACGGGTTCGATTGTCGGTTACGCCTATCTCATGGAATTGTTCATCGCCTACTACGGCGCGAACAAATTTGAGTTGTTCACCTTCCTCGAAGCGCGCGTGGGTGTGCACGGCAAGGGCTGGTACAACTGGGCTTACTACTGCATGATGACCTGCAACGTGCTTTCGCCGCAGGTCTTCTGGTCAAAGTGGGCGCGTGGAAATTACATCGTCGTCTTCATTATTTGCATGTTCGTGAACGTCGGCATGTGGTTCGAGCGTTTCGTGATCATCGTCACTTCCCTCGCCCAGGATTTCCTGCCGAGTTCCTGGCATCATTATCATCCCTCCTGGGTCGAAATCTGGACCTTCGCCGGAACGTTCGGAATTTTCCTTTCGCTCTTTCTGCTCTTCATGCGCTTCCTGCCGATGATCTGCGCCTTCGAAGTCAAGGCCGTGACGCCGGCGGCTGATCCGCATCGTCATTTGCCCGGGCCGCACGCGGGCGATTCCCAAGCTCACGCCGCCGCGGAGGCGCATCCCTGATATGGCCGAATATCGCAAAGTTTACGGTCTGGGTGCGGAATTCGACAGCGCCGCCGCGCTCATGACGGCGGCCGAAAAAATTCGCGACGCCGGATTCACCAAATGGGACGTGCACTCGCCGTTCCCGGTGCACGGCATGGACAAGGCGATGGGGCTCGGCAAGTCTTGGTTGAGCGCGCCCGTGTTCATCGGCGGCGCCCTGGGCACCCTCACGGCGGTGTTGCTGACGTGCATCCCTTCGTTTGCCCTGTATCCGGTGATCGTGCACGGCAAACCCTATGACTGGCGAACCTTGCCGGCATTTGTCCCGATCTTTTTCGAACTGACGGTGCTCTGCTCGGCCTTCACCACGGTCTTCGCGCTGATGATCATGAACCAGCTCCCGAAATGGTATCACCCGGTCTTTAATTGGGAACGATTCTCGCGTGTGTCCGACGATGGCTTCTTCCTCGTCGTCGAGGCCCGCGATCCGAAATTCTCGGAAACGAAGACCCGCGCTTTGCTCGAGGAAATCGGCGGCCACCACGTCACGCTCATTCACGACTGAACATGCTCCGCGTTTTCTTCATCGCTTTCATTCTCGGCGGCATTTCGATTGCCATTCTCGCCGGCTTCCGCGGCACCCATAGTCCGTTGTCGCCCCTCCAGATCTTCCCGGACATGAAGATTCAGCCGCGCTACGACCCGCAGCACGAGAGTTCGTTCTTTGCCAACGGCAGCGCGGCGCGCGAGCCGGTGGCTGGCACCATTCCGCTTGGCTACACCCTGCCCGGCTCGTACCTTCAGGCGGGCGCGAAGAACGGCACGCTGCACCCGACGGGGTTTAGCGACCAGCCCGACTACTACAACACCGGCAAGTTCGGCGACGTCTATGGCGACGGCTTTCCGCTCGACGTGACCGAAGCGCTGGTCAAACGCGGGCAGGATCGTTTCAACATCACTTGCGCCGTCTGCCACGGCAAAGTCGGCATGGCCAATGGGATCACCACCCAGTTTGGCCTCGCCGCAGTGGCCAACCTCCAGGACGACCGCATTCGGACCATGCCCGACGGGCAGATTTTCTCCACCATCACCAACGGCAAGACCACCATGGGCGCCTACGGTCCGACGATCGCCGTCGAGGACCGGTGGGCGATCGTCGCCTACCTCCGCGCGCTGCAAAAAAGCCAGAGCATGAAGCTGGCGGACCTGCCCGAGGCGAAGCGGAAGGAAATTCAAGCCAAGCCATGAGCGACCACTCGCACGATATCACGCCGCCCGCCGCGGAGACGTTCGATCCGAAACATGCCGGGGAGATGCCGAAGCTGCTCTTGACGGTGGGTGTCATTGGCATTGCCTGCAGCATGATCGGTCTGCTGGTGCCGGGTTGGCGTGAGCAGTTCGCCTTCTCCTGGCTTTTTGCGGCTTTCTATTTCTTCACCCTCTGTGTCGGCGCTCTCTTCTGGACCTGTATCCATCATGCGACGGATGCGGAGTGGTCGGTGGTGGTTCGCAGGCAGTTGGAGAATGTCGCCAAGTTGCTGCCCTACTCCGTGCTGCTCTTCCTGCCGATCCTTCTCTTCTGCGCGCCCCTCCTCTGGAGATGGTGGAGCATGGCCGTGGGCGAAGACCCCGTGCTCGACGAAAAGAGAGGCTATCTCAACCACACCTTCTTTTGGGCCCGGGCGTTGTTCTATTTCGCCATGCTCTGGTGGCTTTCCCACTCCCTCTGGAAGCGCTCGACGAGCCAGGACGCCGACGGCGCCGCCGCGCATACCCTGGTCATGCGGAAATTCAGTATCGGTGGAATCCCGGCACTGGCGCTTTGCATCACTTTTGCCGGCGTGGATTGGCTGATGGCGCTCGATCACCACTGGTTTTCGACGATGTGGGGAGTTTATCTCTTCGCGGGCGCCGCCGGCAGTTCCATGTCGCTGCTGGTGCTCATCGTCACCGCTTTGAAAAAACAGGGCTATCTCAAAGTGGTGAACGACGAGCACTACCACATCATGGGCAAGTTCATGCTCGCCTTCGTCATTTTCTGGGCCTACATCGGCTTCTCGCAGTACATGCTCATCTGGTACGCGAACATTCCGGAAGAGACGATTTACTTCCGCCTGCGCAATACGGAATCGTGGTGGTACTTCAGCACGGCCCTGGTCGTCTGCCGCTTCTTCCTCCCGTTCCCAGTCCTGCTTTTCCAAATCACGAAAAAGACCCGTTTGATCAACTACATGGCCGGTTGGATTCTGCTCATGCAACTGATCGACATGTACGTGATCGTGCTGCCCGCGCTGCACCGGACCGGCTTTCGCCCGAGTCCCTTCGATCTGTTTTCGCTGGCCGGCATCGGCGGCATTCTGGGGTGGCTGTATTTCCGGAACCTGGGAAGTTCCTACGTCTTCCCGACGCGCGATCCGCGGCTCCGGTTGTCGCTGAAATTGAGCAATTGATATGGCGCCCGAATCTTCCGCACGCACGTCCAGCGGCTTTCTGGGTTTCCTCGGTGTCGTCACCGCGCTCGGTGCGGTAACCGTCCTTTCCATCGCGTTCCTGGCGATCGCGGGCAACTCTGGCGAGACCCTCGAGCAGCGCCGCGCCGCCGGCCGCGTCGAAGTCCGCACGCGGCTCGAGAAAGAGGCCCAGGACAAACTCATGTCCGACGGATGGGTCGACAAGGCCAAGGGCCTCGTGCACGTCGCCATCGCCGACGCCATACCGCTGGCCGTGGCTGAATTGAGAAGCAAGAAGCCCGCGCCATCGCAGATCAAAGTGGAAGCGCCATTGCTCCCGGTCGTCATGCCGCCGGACTCCAAGGAGCCGCCTCCGCCCCTTTTGCCCTCGGCCCCGCAGGGTGCGGATACCATGCGTTTCGTCCCGCTTCCGGCTCCGGAGGCGGCCGCCCCGGCCAGCCCTGCTCCGACCGCGCCACCGGCTCCGGCGCCCGCCCCAGCCGCCCCAGCCACGGCGCCCGCGCCCGCGCCGGCGGTCCCTGCTCCTGCGCCCGCGCCTGTGCCGGCTCCGGCACCCGCACCCGCGCCGGCTCTGCCCGCACCGGCCACTCCCGGTCCGCCTCCTGCGCCGGAATCCAAGCCCGCGCCCGCGCCCGCTCCTGCGCCCCCGTCCGTACCTGTTCCCGAAGCTCCGGCTCGCCCTCCGCTCATCAATCCGACCGAAAATCCCGCGCCTACGAAATGACCGCTGTCGCCACTGCTCCCACTTCGACGATTGCTGCGGCTTCGGCCGCCGATACCAGCTACCCGGCCGTGGAGCGCGCCGCCGTCGACGCCGCCGCGCGCGGGCCCGTGCTCTTCTTTTTTGGCAATGGTTTGCTCTGGCTCATGCTGGCGACGGTGCTCGGTTTGATCACGTCGATCCAATTGGCGTTTCCCTCTTTCCTGGCCGACGTGCCCTTCCTGAGCTACGGCCGAATCTGGCCGGCCTTCACCAACACCCTCAGCTTCGGCTGGGGCAGCCTTGCGGGGCTGGGCGTGACCATCTGGCTGCTGGCGCGACTGGGCCGCGTGCGGATCAAATTTCCCGGTGTCCTCGTCACCGGCGCGGTTTTCTGGCAGGTCGGCCTGACCTACGGCATCATCGGAATCCTGGCCGGCAAAACCACCGGCCTGGAAGGTTTGGAGATCCCGACCGGATCGGCGATTCTGATGCTACTCGGTTATTTGCTCATCGTCTTTTGGGCGCTTCTCCTCTTCAGCTTCCGATCGCAGAGCACGCCGTTTATCTCCGTCTGGTACCTCGTGGCCGCGCTCTTGTGGTTTCCGTGGAGCTTCGCCCTGGCGCACGCCGCGCACTTGCTGCCGAATGTCACCGGCGTGATGCAAGGCCTGGTGGCGGCCTGGGCTTCCCAGAATTTCCTCTCGGTCTGGCTCACGGCCATCGGTCTCGCCGCGGCCTACTACCTCATCCCGAAGGTCATCAACCGGCCGGTCCACAGCTACAATCTCGCCGTTTACGGTTTCTGGTCGTTCATCATCTTCACCGGGTTGACCGGCGCGGTGCGCTTGAGCGGCGGCCCCATTCCGGCGTGGCTCGTGACGCTGAGCATCGCGGCGAACATTCTCCTGCTGGTGCAGATCGTGACCGTGACCGCCAACCTCGTCCTGACCATGCGCGGGCAGTACCACATGGTCTATCACAGCCCGACCATCCGTTTCACCTTTTTCGGCGCCATCGCCTTTACCGTGGGCAGTTCGATCGGGTTGCTCGCCTCGTTGCGCTCGGTCGATCGCATCGTGCATTTCACCCAGTTCCAAAACGCCGAAACTCAACTGGTGATCTATTGCTTCTTCAGCATGGTCATCTTCGGGGCCATCTACTACATCCTGCCGCGTCTGGTGGGATGCGAGTGGCTTTCGTCGACGATGATTACCATGCATTTCTGGGGCGCGGCCTATGGCGGCGGCTTGCTCGTGTTCGTGCTGCTTCTCAGTGGCCTGGCCAGTGGTGTCGCGCTCGCCAATCCGGGCACCACGATTGCGGAGATCATTGAGGCGAGTTCGCTTTATATGGCGGGCTCCATCCTTGGGTGGCTGCTCATCGCGGCCGGCCATCTGGTGTTCGGCTTGCACTTTCTACTCATGCTCCTGCGCATCGGCCAGCCAGGCGGTGAGCCGACGCTGTTCTCGCCCATCGGAGAGGAGGAAAAGCACTAAATGAATCGTTCCAATTTTCTGCTCGGCGGAATCATTGCCTCATTCGCCCTGTCGGCGTTCCTGCTCGTCCTCGTGCCGCAAATGCAACTGGGCGGAATACAGCCGCAGTTTACGAACGATGAAGGCAAGATCACCGATATTTATCCGATCGAAAACCGCGGCATCGTGGCTGCGGGTCGCGCCGTGTATATCTCCGAGGGTTGCGTTTACTGCCACTCGCAGCAGGTGCGCGACCTGCAGAACGGCGCCGACCTGGAGCGCGGCTGGGGCGTGCGACGCACGGTGGCGCGCGACTACATTTTCGATTCACCCCCGCTGCTCGGCAGTTCGCGCATCGGACCGGATCTCGCCAATGTCGGTTCGGCCAAATGGCGCAATGAGCCGGAGGGTGAAAATGCGCTCTACAAGCCCGCCAGGCGCGATGCCGCCTGGGAGCTGCTCCACCTTTACGACCCGCGCACCATCGTCAAGGAATCGAACATGCCTTCGTACCGTTACCTTTTTGAAAGACGAAAGATCTCCGGGCAGCGTTCGGTGGACGCCTTGAATGTGCCGACCGATGACGGCTTCGAGATCGTCCCCAAATCGGAAGCCAAAGCGCTCGTCGGCTATCTGCTTTCGCTCGATAAGAGCCACCCCTTGAAAGAAGCCAAAACCGCCGCGCCGGAGGTCGCTGCCAAGTGAGCCATCCCAACGAAGGTCCCGACCGCATCGATTACCAGGAAACTCCGGACGTCACCGAGGTGCACGCCGCAGTCCAGCGCGAAAAGCCGGAACCCTCGGCCGACGTGACGCCGCTGCCCCTTTGGCTGACGGGGGTCACCGCGTTCGCGGTTTGTTGGGCCGCGATTTACTTCGGCATCTTCAATGGCGGCCTGAGCGGCAATGTCTACAACGAATACGACAGCTCTCCGGCGGTGCTCTTCCCGCTGCCGCAGCAGGCCGGTGCGTCGAATGGCCCCGCCGAGGCGCCAAAGTCCCTCCCGCAGCAAGGTCACGACGTTTTCATGCAGACCTGCGTTACCTGTCATCAGGTCAGCGGCCTCGGCGTGCCCGGGCAATTTCCGCCGCTCGCAAAATCGGAATTTGTCAACGGCGGTGAGAAACGGCTGATTGCGATCATTCTCAAGGGGCTTCAAGGACCCGTCACCGTGGAAGGCAAGCAATTCCCCGGCACCGCCCCCATGCCGCAGTGGGAAACGCAATTGTCACCTCGGAAAATTGCGGCCGTCGCCAGCTACATTCGGCAGGAATGGGGCAACAGCGCGCCGGAGATCTCCGAGGCCAAAGTCGCCGCCGCGAAGAAGGAATTTGCCAGCCAGACCAGTAACTGGACCGAGGCCCAGGTCCTCCAGATTCCGGCGGATGCCACGCTGCCCGACGAAGGTGGTGGGGCGGCGAACCCGAATGCCACCCCGGGTGCGCCGGCGGCTCCTGGCGCGGCGGCTGCGGCTCCCGCGGCGGGCGGCGCTTTCGACCTCAAGGCGTCGGTCCAGCGTGGCCAGGCCATCTACATGCAGACCTGCGTCACCTGCCATCAGCCGACCGGCCTCGGGATACCGGGCGCGTTCCCGCCCCTCGCTGGCACCGAATACACCACCGGCGACGTGCGGCGGATGGTGGCGATGACCCTCAAGGGTGTGACTCCGCCGCTTAAGGTCAAGGATGTGACCTTCGCGGCGGTGCCGATGCTGCCGCTGCCGCTCACGTATCCGATTCTCAATGACGACGGCAATCTCGCCGACGCCATCAACTACGTGCGAAATTCTTTTGGCAATAAGGATGAGAAGGGCGTGACACCGGCGGAGGTCGGTGCAATTCGTAAGGAGTTCGCGGGCCGCGCCAGTTCGTGGACCGAAGCAGAGTTAAAGAATTTTCCACCACCCGCAAAATAGCCTTTTCCCCGCCCACGATGAAAACAATCCTCACCACTCTTGCTGCTCTGACCTTCCTCGCGCCGTTCGCCAGATCGGACGACGCTTTCGACCTCAAGGCCTCGATCGATCGCGGCAAAATCATCTACATGCAGACTTGCATCGCCTGCCATCAGCCGACCGGCCTCGGGGTGCCGGGCGCGTTCCCGCCCCTCGCGGGGACGGAGTATACGCAGGGTCCCGCGCGCCGGATGATCGCCATGACCCTCCGGGGCGTGAATCCGCCGCTCAAGGTCAAAGACATGACCTATGTCGTGCCGATGCCGCCGCTGCCCACGCAATTCCCGATCCTCGCTGACGACAGCAAACTCGCCGACGTGATCAATTACGTTCGCAACTCCTTCGGCAACAAGGACGAGACGGGCGTGACACCGGCGTTGATCGCCGAGGTCCGCAAGGACATTGCCGACCACGCGGCGCCCTGGACCGAGCCCGAGTTGCAAAAATTTCCCGATCCCAAGAAATAACCACTCGCCGCTGAACCATTTATGGCCACCGAAGCATCCACGCACGATCACGGTCACGGTCACGAACCTGGCCATGATCACGGCCACGAGGACCACCACGAACTCGGCTGGTGGCGAACGTACGTCTTCTCCACCGACCACAAGACCATTGGCATTCAGTACGGACTGACCGGCCTCGTCTTCCTGTTTTTTGGTTTCCTGCTCATGCTGGTCATGCGCTGGCAATTGGCGCATCCGGGCGTACCGGTTCCGAAGATCGGCTGGCTGCTCCAGGCGATCTTCGGCGATAGCGCTTTCATGACCGACCCGCAGACCGGCGTGAAGGGTGTGCTGACTTCGGCTGGTTACAATTCCTTCGGCGCCATGCACGGCACGATCATGGTCTTCTTTGGGATCGTGCCCATCGCTTTCGCGGCGTTTGGCAATTTCGTCGTGCCCCTGCAGATCGGCGCGCCGGACATGACCTTTCCGCGCATCAACATGGCCAGCTACTGGTCCTTCTTCATCAGTTGCGTGATCATGTCGGTCAGTTTCTTCGTGCCCGGCGGCGCGGCGAAATCGGGTTGGACCTCCTATCCGCCGCTGGCCGGCATCGCCGATCTGTCCATGGATCATCCGCTCATGAACGGGCAGACCCTCTGGCTCATCGGGATGATTTTCAATATCACCGCCTCGCTGCTCGGTTCGGTGAATTTCATCGCCACGATCATCCAGCTCCGCGCGCCGGGAATGACCTGGATGCGGCTGCCGTTTTTCGTGTGGGCGCAGTTTATCACCGCCTTCCTGCTCCTGCTGGCCTTTCCGCCGCTCGAGGCCGCGGGCGTCATGCAGACCATGGATCGCGCCTTTGGCACGAGCTTTTTTATGCCCACGGGCCTGATCGTCAATGGCCACCTCGCCGATTGGTCCGGCGGGGGCAGCCCGATCCTGTGGCAGCATCTCTTCTGGTTCCTCGCACACCCGGAAGTCTACGTCCTCATTTTGCCGGGCATCGGGATGGTCGCCGAGGTCATCGCCTGTAACACGCGCAAGCCGCTCTATGGCTACAAGGCGATGGTCGGGGCGATTTTTGTGCTCGGCTTTCTCTCCTTCATCGTCTGGGCGCACCACATGTACATGACCGGCATGGGCGCGAAAGTTTCCGGGTTCTTCCAAACGACCACGATCATCATTTCCGTGCCCTCGGTGATTCTCGTCACTGCGCTGATGCTCTCGCTGTGGGGCGGTTCGATTCGCTTCACCCCGGCGATGCTTTTCGCCACGACCTTTCTGCCCATGTTCGGCATCGGCGGCCTGACGGGTATTCCGCTGGCCTTTAATGCGGTCGATCTCTACCTGCACGATACTTATTACATCATCGGCCACTTTCATTACGTCGTCGCCCCGGGCACGATCTTCGCCATCTTCGCCGGCATTTATCATTGGTATCCCAAAGCCACGGGTCGGATGTTGAATACCACGCTGGCCCACCTGCACTTCTGGCCGTCGCTCATTTTCATCAATGGCATCTTCACGCCGATGTTCTTTCAGGGCATGGCCGGCGTCCATCGACGCTGGTACGATGGTGGTGCGACTTTCCAGCAGATCATCAATCCGGTGATCCATTGGAACAATTTCATGTCCGTTTCGGCGTTCTTCCTGGCCCTGGCGCAGCTCCCGTTCATTTTCAATTTCTTCTGGAGCATGTTCGCCGGTAAGAAGGTGCCTAACGATAACCCGTGGGACGCGACGACCGTCGAGTGGGACACGCCGACGCCTCCCGGTCACGGTAATTTCATCAAGCCCATCACGGTCTATCGTGGACCCTATGAGTACAGTGTCCCGGGTGCGGACAAGGACTATACGCCCCAGACCGAACCGCCCAAGGCTGACAAGACGGTCACCGCTCCGGACCTCCTCGGCGCTACACCCGCTCCCGCCCACTAACCGCAGCTCATGCAAATCCCTTACGAAGTCTCCGCCCGTCCGGATACGGGACTCTACAATGCCAAGCTGGGCATCTGGCTGTTTCTCGCCTCGGAAGTCATGCTCTTTGGCGGCCTTTTTTCGGCCTACGTCTTCCTGCGCGTGGGCGCGGACGACGGCTACTGGCCGCACGGCTTGCTCAACGTGCCCATCGGATTCATGAACACGCTGATCCTCATCGCTTCCTCGGTGACGGTGGTGCTCGCCTGGGCCTCTCTCAAGATGCGCCAGTGGTCTAAGTACAAGCTTTATATGGGGGCGACCATCGTCTGCGGCGTCATCTTCCTCGTGGTTAAGCTTTCGATCGAGTGGCCGCAGAAATTCGTGCACTTTGGCGCATTCATCAAGAAGGACCGCTGGGAGCAGTATGAGGTCTATCTCGGCAACAAGCACCTTGCCGAGAAAGGCCTCGCGCCGCGCCCGGAAATCACCGGGCACTTGGAAGCCATCGAGGTTTCGGCCAGCGCGGACGCGGTCAAGACCTTTGCCAGTGACCACGAATTGGAAGTAAAACCGGCGGAGGCGAAGGAAAGTGGCGAGTCGGCGCTGGTCGTTGAGGCGAAGCACGCCGAGGATGGCGTGTCCCCGCGCACCGCGGAGAAGCTCCTGCGCCTGCCCGGAGTGAAGCCCGTTGCCTTCGAGGTAAAACTCGATGAAATCAACGCCGATCCGGACAATCCGGAGAACGACCGCCCGCACTTCATTCCGCGATCGCTGAGTGAGAAAGTGGCGAAGATCAAGTACGATGACATCAGCTCCTGGAGTTCGTTCGCGCCAAAGCACAGCTCCTATTTTGCCGTCTACTTTACCATTACCGGCCTGCACGGCCTGCACGTGCTCGCGGGTGTCATCGTTTTCTGCTATTTCTTTTTCTTCGGAGAGAAGCTTTACCGGAAAAACCCCGAACACATGGCCAACCGCGTGGAAGTCGGCGGTCTCTTCTGGCACTTTGTCGATCTCGTCTGGATCTTTGTCTTCCCTATTTTCTACCTCCTCTAACGCATGAGCGATACCCACACACCCTCCGCCAGCGAACCCGCCGCCCCGCATGGCGGCGATCACTCTCACGACGACATCGCGAAGCACGTCAAAGGTTACATCATGGTGGGTGGAGTCCTGTTCATTTGTACGGCCCTCACCGTTTTTCTCTCGTATGTCGACTTTGACAAATGGTTTGGTGGCCACAGCTCGAACTTCGTCATCGCCATGATTGTGGCCACGTTCAAGGCCGGCTTGGTGGCAGCTATCTTCATGCACTTGAAGCAGGAGAAAAGTACCATCTGGAGATTTCTCTTTTTCACGGCTTTCTTTTGCACGGGCTTGTTCCTCCTCACGCTCCTTCATTGGGTCGACCCGATTTTTGGCACAAGCCATAG
>Ga0302325_10001638_pt1 | contig 56566 bp, 60 predicted proteins | sample Palsa_T0_2_FD_201948 | JGI IMG/M metagenome (GOLD analysis project Ga0302325, IMG submission 201948) | Peat permafrost microbial communities from Stordalen Mire near Abisko, Sweden - Palsa_T0_2 | ecosystem: Environmental > Terrestrial > Soil > Palsa > Peat permafrost | place: Sweden: Abisko... | reverse complement strand
TTCCACATCGGGCTCCATAGACGCGGGCCGCTTTCCGGCCGCGATAGCGTCGATCAGCGCCGGGCTCAGGCCCACCTGAAGCGCTAGCCTTTTGTGCGCGTACCATTCGTATTGGGCGTTGCAGGAGCGCGCCGTCATTATGATCGCGAGTTCCCGCAACTTGTCCGGCAGCGACGAATGAAAGCGCAACTGCGCTCCCAGCTTTTGCGCCTGGTCGCCCATTTCGGGACTGCGCAGCAGGACGTTGAAAGGTCCGTTCAATCCGCCGCGCTCACCCGAGAGCAGATGATCCACCAGCGTCTTCTGTTCGGGCGTCAGTTGGTCGAAGGTGAGCGGCTTGAAGCGGTCGCCTTTCAGGTTGAGATCGCGCGTGGACGGGGCCTGAGCGTTCACCAGGCCCAGGAACGTGACTGCGGCGGCTGCAACGGGGAGTCGCATAACTAAAGCCGGTGGAAGCGGCCCACCAGTACACCCTTACCGAGAATGTGGCCGTCAATGGCCTTGAGCACGTCGGCGCGGGTGGCGTCGGGTCCCAGATCCAGCTTGATGTCGAGCGCGAAAAGCTCGAAGGTGTAGTGGTGATCAGGACCCACCGCGGGCGCGCCAGGCCCCATGTAGCCGACCGCGCCGCGCAGATTCTTGGCCTGGACGGTCCCGTCCGGCAACTGCGCGGTAGCGGGCGTAGCCTCCGCTAGGTTCGTCGCCGTGCCGGGAATATTGAACACCATCCAGTGCAGGACGTCGTCCGTCTTTTTCTGTAGAGCAACGTCGGGATCGTGCAGGATCAGAGCGAAGCTCACGGTGTTGGGAGGGACGTTGGTCCAGTCCAGGCGCGGCGAAACCGGGTTCGGATCCGACTGCGTGAACTTCGCCGGAATCTTGCCGCCGTCTTCGAACGCGGTAGTGGTGAGCGTTAATCCTGGACGCGGCGGCGTCTTGGTTTGAGATGGGCTCATGCCGGCGGTCAACAGGATTGTCGAGAGTGCGAAGAGTGGGATTCTCATGGTTGTTCCTTTCGGTCGGTTATCAGGATATCAAGCTGTTCACCCGAAGCAGTTCACCCGGCGATCGACTTCCAGCTCTTGATCAAGCGCTCGGCCGTTCGCCACGAAAGAGCCTGCGAAGTTTGGGTGGGATTGCGCGCGCCGCTCGATCCCATCACGGACGCCCCCAGAATGCCGAGATTAGGCGCTTCGTGCGAGAAGCCCCAGCGATCGACAACGTTGGTCGCGGGGTCGTCGCCCATTCGGGTTCCGCCGTAGGCGTGTGTCGAGACGCCCGCCGGACCTACGCCGCCGCGCAGCACCTGAGTTGCCCCCGCGGCGCGGAACCATTCTTCCATTTTCTTCTGCCCGTGCTCGGCGGCGCGCGATTCGTTGTCTTTCGGCGGGCTGGTGATGCGGCACACAGGATCGCCGAGCGGGTCCTTCACCTCTGGATCGAGATCCAGATAAGTATCTTCGTAGGGAAACGTGGAGGTTTGCAGATAAGCCGAGACCCAGCGGGCGGCGTTGTCGCGGACGAACGCTTTCCAACGCGAACCCCAAGCCGGCGCTTGGCCGAAGGTATTCAAACTAGCCGCCTCGATGGGATGCATCTCGGTGTGCGGCTGCAAGGAAGTTCCGCCGATGAAACCGAGGGCGGAGTGGTCGTAGTTATCGTCCGCCCAATCGTCCACGGCGGCGGCCTGCGCGGGTGTCCCGTACCAGACATTGATGTCGAACGGGAACAGCGCGCTCACGCCGCCTTGATAGTGCCCGAAATAATGCCGGCCCACCTGGCTGTGATTGTTCGCCAGGCCCTTCGGATAAGGCTTGGATTCCGACAACAGCAGCAGGCGCGTATTTTCGTAGGTGTAGGACGCCAGCAACACCACGCGGGCGGGCTGAAAGTACTCCTGGCTGTCCTTTATATATATGACGCCGGTCACGCGGCCATCCGAACCGGCCTGGATGCGCGTGACGTGCGCGCGATCGAAAATGGTCAGGTTCTTGGTCTTCAGCGCCGCTGGAATGCTGGTAACGGCGGTGGAATTCTTGGCGCGAATATGGCATCCACCGCGATTGCAGTAGCCGTGAAAAGCGCAACCCGGACGGCCTTGGTATTCCTGGGAATTGATCGCGGCCGGCGGGCGAAAGGGATGCCAGCCGAGCTCGCGCGCGACGTCGAACATATGATCGGTGAAACCGCTGCCTCGTAACGGAGGCATCGGATATTCGCGCCGGCGCGGCTCCTCGAACACGTTGCCCGCGGGATCGATCTTGCCTTGAATATTACCGGCTTTCCCGGACACTCCGATTTCGTATTCGATCAGATCGTAGTAATGCTCCAGGTCGTCGTAACCGATGGGCCAATCTTCCAGCGTCGTGCCTTTCGGAATCGAATTCGCGCCGTAACGCCGGACGGTTTCCGAGCGCGTCTTGAAATCCCAGGTTTTCAGCCGCCAGCTTTGCGCCCAATAGTGAATGGATGTTCCTCCGATGGCGTTCATCATCGGATGAATGGCGCCGCGGCGAGTGGGTCCCGCCGGACTATTGCGGACGGTGGGGACTTCGCGATTGGCCTTGGGCACCGACGTCAGCAATCCGCGGACGTTGTTGTAAAGCTCGTCGGGTTTGAAACTGTGCGGGTCCATCCAGGTTCCGGCTTCGATGCCGGCGACCTTGAGCCCCGCGCGAGCGAGCGGCAAAACGGCCACGCCTCCGGCCGCGCCGAGGCCGATGACCGCGACATCGACGGGCTTGAGATTAATGGCCACTGTTCTCTCCGTAAGCGGAGCGGCGATAGGGCTTGATGTCGACCTTGATTCTTTGTTCGGCCGGTGAAACTGCGACGCGCGGGCCGGGATAACGGATCAGATCCCAGCCGGCGAAATCCCGGTTGCCGCCGTAGTGGGGATCGCTGAACATGCCTTCCAGCGTCAGGCGTCGGAAGCGGGCGAACACGGCGCGGGCGTTCGGAAAACCGGCCGCCGTCCCGCTGTCCATCGCGGTGAGCACGGCATCTTGCTGATTGGGCGACAGATCGGCGAATGGCGCGCCCTGCGATGTGTGGGCGAAGGAGTCCATTGCGGCCAGCCCATCCAGAAAATTTGCTTTCTCCTCGGCCAGGGCTCCAGCCAACGATTGATCGATGTAGTTCGCGGCCCCGCACTCGACTGCGCCCGGCCCCAATTCGTCCTTGGGAACCAGCCGGTCGAGGAAAGCTTCGAGCGTCTCGCGCTGCGGAGCTGAAAGCGCGGACGCGGGCGCGGCGGGAGAGACGGATTGGGCGGCGGAGCTCAGCGCCGCGACGGGCACCAGCGCGGCCCCCGCGATCAAGGTTCGGCGCGAAACGTTGCGAGATTTTTGGTCTTCCTGGTCCATCGCGTTGTCTCCGTGGGTGTCGATGTCGGGAACTTGGATTCCAGTATATACCTCAGCGCCCGCCGCTCTACCGTGCGTCTGCCGATTCTTGTCTCGTCCTCGGCTGGCACCCTTCGGCGGGCGGGCTTTAAAGGCGCCAGAAACTAGAAGTTAAGTCCTCAGGTGGCGTCGTCGCCATCCTTCCCAAACCGCCGATTGCGGACGAGGAATACACAATGGAGGAGCGCCGGAGCATCGATGCCCGCCTTCAAAAAGCGTTGGAAGAAGTGAAACGGGGCACTGCGGGGCGATTCAACACTGCTGATCAGATGATGCTTCGTTGAAGCGAGAACTGAAGTTCGCGTGAGCCGCCCGCCACCCGGCCACCGGCAATGGTAGAAGAGATGGTATGGATCAATCCAAAATCCGCGCTTGGTACGCGCATCGGCAGGGCCTGGATGGCTCGCTGGCCGGCAAATCGGCCGCCGAGATTCTGGGGCGCATCGGGTGGGCGCGATCAGTGGGCGGATGCGCGCCGTACCTGACTCTTTTTTCGCGCGCCGGATTGAGCCGCGAACAGGTGGACGCCTCCGTCGCGAAGGTCGAGATTCACGAGCTGCCCAGCGCGCGGGGCTGCACCTACGTCCTGCCGGCTACGGACTTCGCTCTGGGTTTAACGCTGGGCCAAGGCTTCCACGGCGATATGAAAACGGCCGAAAAGCTGAGAGTCACCGAGAAGGAGATCGACAAACTTTGCGACGCGGTGATCGCCGCGCTCGAAAAGGGGCCGCTCGATCCCGATGGGCTCAAAGAAGCCACCGGTAAAGCAGTTCGTAACCTAGGGCCGGAGGGCCAGAAGAAAGGTCTCACCACGACGCTTCCCGTGGCGCTCGAGAGGTTGCAGACTTCGGGCGTTATTCGCCGGATTCCCACCAACGGCCGTCTGGATCAGCAGCGCTACAAGTACACGCTCTGGCGGCCCAATCCGCTGCGGGGTTTCAAGCTATCGGCCGAAGAAGCTTACGTCGAACTAGCCCGGCGCTATTTTGCTTGGATCGGCCCCGCGACCCTGGCCGAATTTCAATGGTTCTCGGCGCTCGGCGTCAAAGCCGCAAAAGCCGCCGTTGAGCCTTTGAAACTGGAAGCGCTGGCGAAGGATGATGACCGCATGCTGCTGCCCGGCGATCTCGCCAAACTGGAGGCGTTCAAACCGCCCAAGGATCCGCAATACAGCCTGGTCGGTCCGGTAGATTCCATCCTGCTCCTGCGCCGAAACTTGAAGGGACTGCTCGATCCCAAGGACCTGGCCCGCCAGGTCTTCCTCGACAAGGACACCAGGCAACTCGGCGTGCTTCCCGACCTGCCCAGCCATGCGATCCTGGATCGCGGCCGGATCGTCGGACTCTGGGAATACGATACGTCCTCCGAATCCATCGCGTGGACGGCGTTCGTTAAGAAAGATAAGGCGCTCGAGGGTGCGGTGGCGCGGACCGCACAGTATGTCCATCAGCAGTTGGGAGATGCGAGATCGTTTAGTCTGGACAGTCCCAAGAGCCGAGCGCCGAGAGTGACCGCTCTCCGAAAGGCGGCGGGAAAGTAAGCCCGGCGCGTAGGCCCTCAGACCCCCGGTAGCATCGAACCTTCCTATTATTTTCCGAGACTTGCACCGACAGCCGACTTTTGGGTGCGCGAAGGCACCCAGGTGGGTGGGTCCGGTCGCGCTACACGCGTTCCCAGTCGCCAAGAAGTAAGGATGTTAGGCGACGGTCCTTGAGTTGCCAACATCACGGCACGCTCCGGAGGAATATAATGACGCGCGTTTATGTCGCAGGTTTATTGTTGAGCACGGCGGCGATGGCCGCCAACGCACCCGCTCCATCCGTGACGTTCGCCAAGGACGTCGCGCCGATCTTCCAAGAGAAATGCAACGAGTGCCACCGCAAAGGCACCGTCGCGCCCATGTCACTTGAGACCTACGACCAAACGCGTCCATGGGCGAAGTCCATCCGTCAGCGTGTACTGCTCCGGCAGATGCCGCCGTGGTCCATCGACAAGACCGTTGGAATCCAGCATTTCTCGAATGACCGGTCGCTCTCCGACGATCAGATCAACATGATCGTCCGCTGGGTGGATGCGGGTGCGCCGCTCGGGAATCCAAAGGACATGCCGACCCCCCAAGCGTGGCCGAATGACGATGGCTGGCTGCTGGCCAAAGATTTCGGAGCGCCCGATTTCGTTCTGAAGTCGGAACCGTACACGATGCCGGCTCGCGGTCAGGATCAGTGGTGGAAGCCGCTGGCGGATGTCCCGGTTACCGAGCCTCGCTGGGTGCGGGCTGTCGAGATGCGGCCTGGAACTCCGATCGGCCGTAAGATCACGCACCATGCCTTGGCTCACCTGGTGCAAAACGATCCGGACGCGTTGCGCCTGAACGCGGGCGACGACGCCACGGACGGGCAAGGCGGAATATTGATGGAATGGGCGGTCGGCAAGAACTACGATATTTACCGCCAGAACACCGGTAAATTGCTGTTGCCCGGATCCCACATTTGGTGGGACATTCACTATCACTCCGCCGGCGAAGAGATCACCGATCACGTCGAACTCGGCGTGTGGCTCTATCCGAAAGGGCAAGAGCCGAAGTATCGCACTTATCTGACCGGGTTTCAGGGCACGGCCAGTAGCGGTTCTCCGCTGGATATTCCTCCCAACTCCATCGCGGTGAGCCAGGGCTTTCACGCGCTCAAGCAAGCGGCGCGCCTGGAGAATTTCCAGCCGCACATGCATCTTCGAGGGAAAGCGATGTCGCTCGAAGCGATTCTCCCGGATGGGACCAGCAAGCTCATCAGCTACGTGGGCAATTTCGATTTCAACTGGATGACCAACTACATTTACGCCGATGAGGACGCCCCCGTGCTGCCCAAAGGCACTATCATCCACGTCACGGCCTGGCACGATAACACGGCGTCGAATTCCGGCAATCCCGATCCCAACCAATGGGTCGGCTGGGGTGATCGAACGGTCGACGAGATGGCTCACGCCTGGGTCAACGTGACTTACATTTCGGACGAAGACTACAACGAGTGGGCAGCCAAGCATAAGCCGCAGCGCGCCGCTTCGGACCGGCGGGCGGGGCAATAAGGATTACACATGAGACGTTTCCATCGATGGGCACTGGCGGGGGGATTGGCGGCATTGCTGCTGGCCGGCGCGGCCCTGATGTTTGCCGCAGAGCTTCCGCTCGAACCGCCCCATTACTCAGGCCAAAGCGTTACGGCCGCTTTCGAAGGCTGGTTCCCGAATCCGGATGGAACCTTCAGCATTCTGCTGGGCTACTACAACCGAAATCTGACACAGGAACTGGACATTCCGATCGGCCCGGATAACCGCATCGATCCGGGAGGGCCGGACCAAGGCCAGCCGACGCATTTCCTGCCAGGCCGCCAGTGGGGCCTATTCACGGTGACCGTGCCGAAGGATTTCGGGACGACAAATAAGCTCAGTTGGACGATCGTGGCCAACGGAAAACCGACGGTGGTTCCGTTTAGCCTGGATCCGCTTTGGATTATTTCACCCTTAGTCGATGCGAGCGATAACACGCCGCCATTTATCACCTTCGGGCTGGCCGCGCCGACGGTCCAAGGGCCGCGCCCCATGGTGATTGAACGCACGATCGCCGGAGGCAATCGGATGCCTCTTACCGTTTGGGTGGCCGACGATGCCAAGACGCCTCCCGGCGCGCTTCCGTCGCGAACAAAAGGCACTCCCGTGACCGTGAAGTGGAGCAAGTTCCGCGGACCGGGGGACGTGACGTTCAGCGAGGCCAGCCCGAAGGTGGAAGAATCCGACTGGGCGGCACCTCCTCCCGCAGTGTTCACAGGCAAGGCGGAAACGATTGCGACATTCAGCGAACCAGGCGATTACCTTTTGCGCGTGGTAGCGAACGATATTTCCGGCGATGGCGGACGCGGGTTCCAGTGCTGTTGGACCAACGCTTTTGTGAAAGTCTCCGTCGGGGCGGGCGGAGGCAGCCGATAAGGGAGTTTTGCCTTGCAGGTCAGGAATGCATTGCGGGCGCTAGCGTTCAGCCTCCCTATTTTTACGCTAGCTCCGCTGTGCGCCCAGGAAGGTTCCACGCCGCCGCCCAGAATTGGCTCCTTGACGAGCGGCGTGGGCGCCCCGGGTCTTGCGCCGGAGGCGGACCTCGAATATGTCTGCCCGATGGACGCCGACATCCGGTCGAAAGCGCCCGGAGTCTGCCCGCGCTGCGGGATGAAACTGGTGCGCGGCATCGCCGAAACTAGCGAGTATCCCGTGCGCATTACAACACAGCCCGCGCGGCTGAACGCCGGTCGGGATGTCCGCCTTGACTTCCGCGTCCAGGATCCCAAGACGCTCACGCCCGTGCGCGACTTCGAGATCGTGCATGAAAAGCTCTACCACCTATTCGTCATCAGTCAAGATCTTCAGTTCTTCGTGCACGAACATCCACAACTTCGGCCGGACGGGAGCTTTCAGCTCCAATTGCGCTTTCCGAAGCCGGGCCTGTATCGGGTTCTGAACGATTTTTACCCCGCCCTCGGAACGCCTCAGTTGATCGAGCGAACTTTGCTCGTCGAGGGCGAAGGCTTCCAGCTTGCCTTCGCGCGGATCAACGCGGACACGGCTCCCAAACATACCGAAAACCTGGATGTCGAACTTGCCCTGGATCCGCCGCGGCCCGTCGCTGGGATGAAGACGCTGCTGTTCTTCCGCCTGACGCCGAAAGACGGCATCGAGCCTCTGCTCGGCGCGATGGGACACATGCTGGCGGCGAGTTCGGACTTGATCGACATGATTCACACCCATCCATTCCAAGTGACCGACTATAAGGATGGCGCCGCGGAACAGATCCAGTTCAACGTCATCTTCCCCCGCCAGGGAGTCTATCGCGTGTGGGTTCAGTTTCAGCGCAAGGGCGTGGTGAACACGGCCGCTTTCAACGTCCCGGTCGGCCAACTCGAATAGCAGCCTTATTTCGCAGCGTCGTAAAATTTCCAGTTGGTGGTGTAATCCCGCGACAATGGCTGCCTGGTCAGGCTGGCCTTGATCATCTCCACCGGGATTCGATTTTCTTTCAGCACCGCGTCGTGGAATTCGCGGTTGGTCATTTTTCCCGAATCCACCAATTCTTTGTGCAGCGAGTAAAGCTCGATGCCGCCGAGCAGGTATGCGGCTTGATACAGCGGCGAATAGTCGCCCGCGAACGAGCGCCGAACCTCGCCCGCGGCGTTTTCCGGCTCGAATCCAACGCGGTCTACTAGCAGGCGAATGCATTCATCGGGCGTCATCTTGCCGAGATGAAAGCTCAGCGAAAAGATGATTCGCGCGCAGCGGTGCATACGCCATTCCAACGCTCCCACGCGGTCTTCGGGCGTCTTCTGAAACTTCAGGTCCCAGAGCAATAGCTCCCAGTAGAGCGCCCACCCCTCCGTAATGAACGGCGTTCCGCCGAACGCGTATCGATAACGACGAAACCGCGACGCCATGAAGCCTTGCAGGTGATGGCCCGGGATCAATTCGTGAAATACCGTGGCGCGCGACATTGGGATGTTGTTCCCGCGCATGCTCATCATCTTTTGTTCATAGGTCATGGTGTTGGTGGGATAAGAAACGGTCATCACTTCGCCGCCCGTGAAGAACGGATTCACCAACTGATTCTGCGGCGACATCATCTCCATTCGCCAAGTCTCGCGGGCCAAGGGCGGAATGGTGATCAGGTCGTGATCGTCCATGAACTTTTCAGCCTCCCGCTCAAGATCGCGCACCATTTGCGGCTGCCGGCCGGGTTCGACGTGCATGCTCTTCACTTTTTCGAGCGCGCGCTTCCAATCGTCTCCGAAGCCCATTTCGCGGGAGGCCTTCTTCATCTCCGACTCGCACCAAACGAACTCTTTCTCAGCGATCGCGATCAGGTCTTCGGGTGTGTACGGGATCATCTCGTAGGCCAGCTCGTTGAGCAAACCATCGCGGCCGATCGGATTGCCGATAATGTCGGCAGTCTCGCCGGCGCGGGCCGCGGGCGCGGGCGCATCGGCGGGCGCGCCCTCTGATACGGGGGGCAATCCAACCACTTTCTCGCGCAGGTAGCCGATGTATTTCTGAAGCGCCTGGTCAGCCTTCTTGTATGCTTCTTCATTCCACCAGCTAAACATCGGATCGTAGCCGTCGTAGAATCGGAACCAGGTTCGCAGCGTATTACGCAAGGCGCTGGCTTCGTCGGCCGCGCGATTGGCGATCACTTTCCGATTCCGGACTGTCTCCTGACTCCCACCGGCCGACAATTGGGCGTCGATCGTGCGGCGCGCATCGTCCATTTGCCGCGGCAGTTCCGTCAAAGCCTCGGCGGAGCGCTCGGAGTTAACCGGCTCCATTTTCCGGCGCGCTTCGTCGAGCCGGACGATGGTTTGCGCGAAAGGAACGTAAGCGGAGGCCTCGCTTTCCCTTTTGGCGTCGAGATCCATCTTGCGCAATTCGTGGCGCAGCAGGTTAGCAAACAGGATGTAGTCGATCTTGCCGTCCTGGCTCATGGGAGCGAAATCGACTTTCGCGAGCCGTGCGTTCCAATCCTCATAAAACGTCCGGAACCGCGTCTCCGTCGATGAGGAAAGTTCCAGGTTGTAAGTACGGAGGAGAATCGCGCGATCGGCGGCGAATCTTTCCACCAGCGGCCGCATTTCGCTGTGAGACAGGTCGAGTTCCGAGGAATCGGCGGGCTGGCCGAACGCGTGCGCGGAGAAGGCCATCGCAGCCGCCAACGCTACCAGCGGGAATTTCGATTGGCTCATGGTTCGCTTGGCACAGGATAGCGCAGATGGCGGCGGGCGGCCCTCAATGGTTGCGACGCAAATCCCAATCCCACTGAAAACGACTTTTCAAAACGAAGCCAGGTCCGCGGTCTCCGAGGTCGAAGCCGCCGCCGACGTTAATGCTGAATTCCGGCCGCGCTTGCCAGTCGCCGCCCACGAACAGTTGATGTACTTCGGGCTGAGCGCGCGGGGGCACGTTTATGCTTTCTATTTCTCCGTAATACTCGATCGAAGGAGAGAAGCTCTTGCGCTTCCACCGTAAGAGCAGGGCGGGTTCGAAGTTCCAACCTCGTCGGGCGCCCGGCCCGTGCAGCGCGCGCTCGAAAACCGGATTGAACACGATCTGCCATCGCGTGAACTCGCGATCCAGGATTGGCCGAAGTTCCACGCGCCGCGTGTTCTCCTCGTAGCGCGGGTTTTGAAATGAGAACTCCGAGACGAAGCCCAGCCGGAACGGCAACCCCCACGACTCGGGGGCGTAGAAGTGCGGCAGGACTCGCCAGCCGGCAAACTGGGGCGTGTAACCCGGCTCCCAGGCATTGAGAAACATGAAGCCGAGCGCGAAATTCGGCGACACGCCGAACGTCGGTTCCAAAGTGAGATGAGTCTGGTTCAGCGTCGGAAGCAGAGTCCCGTCACGGGCGCTCGTGCCCTGCGGCTCGACATTGAGATGAGCTTCCAGGCTGTATTGCAACCAGGTCTGCGGCTCGTATTCGTAGATATGAATTTCAAACGGATCTTGCGCCCAAGCTCCCGCCGCGGAGCAAAGCCAAATCATCAGTGACGTTGATCGCCGCGCCGCAGTGGCCTCCGCTTGGAACAGAATAGCGCGGATTAAAAGTGAAACCCGATGGTCCCGGTTATCGCGCGCGGCGAAACATAGTGGGTTCCGCTGAACGTAGAAAGGAAGTTGTAGAGCGCTTCTTTGTTCGTCAGATTAACCACCGTCACGCGCGCGCTCCACCTGTACTTGTCCGTGTGGAAGATGTTGTCGTGTCCCACGGCGGCGTCGAAGAGATTGCGCGATGAAATGCGAGGCGGGTTGTGGTCGATGCTCTCCGTGCCTGCCGCGGGAATGGATAACAGCGTCGAACCGTAAAGGCCCGCTGGGCATAGACCCGTCGCACTGATCGGAGTGGTCGGCGTCGCGTGGACTGGCCCGCAGTAGAGGCCCCCTTCGAACTGTTGATCGGGCGTGAGGTTGGAAACGCTTACGACAGCGTCGCTTCCACCGGGTCCGTTGGCGCAATCCCCTCCCGCGCACGGCACTGGACCGGCCACTTGGCCGCTGTCATAACGCCAGTTGAAGCTGAGCCAGGGGAGCTTCTTCGACGGCTGGTATTGCAGGTGCGTGGTTTGATTAAAGATTTCGTCATGGTCGATGCGAAATACACCGAATCCAACGGGAGTCGAGCCAACTCCCGCGGCCTGCGGGCTGAAAAAGCGGGCCGCCACGCTGGACGTCACCAGAAACGCCGTCAGCCCATGGAAGTTGGGCACTGTGGCGCGGATTGCATATCCTGGAATTTTGGACGCCGTCCACTCGATGGGGAAAGTGATCGGCGTATTGGCAAGCACGCTGAAATCGAAAGCGTCGTGGGTGTACTTCCAGATGTATTCGCCATCGATCACCAGGTACTTTCCAAACGCCTGCGAGATTCCGGCATGGAACTCATTGCGGTGACCGGGCCTCAAAGGCGATGTCGTCACACAAGCGCCGCCCGGAACCAGCGTCTGGAATGCGGCGATCACCGGGTCGGTGCATCCCAGGCTCGCCAGCACCAGGTTCTCGTTGAACGGACTCTCCATGGTGCGGGCGTAGGATACCCGAATAACCGTGCTGGTCGGCTTGAAGTTGTAGGCCGCGCCGAGGCGCGGTTCCCCTTGCGCGGCGCTGGTGATGCCATTATATTTGTCGAAACGCAAGCCGAGATTGAAGGTCCAATTGTGGACAGTGATTGCGTCCTGAACGTAGAAAGCGAACTCCTTGATGTCGGCGTGGCCATAGAATCTGTAGTTGCCGCTGGCGCTGTTCGGACAACCGTCGGAACCGGGCAGTGCGGCCGTTCTGGTCAGATCGTAACAGGCCAGAATCGGATTAAACGCAGGGACTGGGTCTCCGTTGGCAAAGAATCCCTGGCCGACGTTCGGCAGCAGCGCTCCCGTGCACCCAGCCGAGTTGGTCAGCAGAGGATTCGTGTCAGGGCTGAGGTTGGCATTCAGACAAGGAGCGTTACCGGTTGGATCAACCAGGCCGAGGGTATCCCTTTCCGTGATAAAAGTATGCTCATATTGAGCGCCGATCTTGATGTTGTGAATGCCATTTATGTATGACACGTTTGAGCGGACGCCTGCATTTGTGAGCCGGCGGCTCTGAGCCAGGCTCGCGCTCTGACCATCGCCTGCGAAACCAGGATCGGGCGTCAAGTCGGCGAATGGGTTGTCGCTCGGATAATAGTTGAATTGATCCTGCCGCACAAAACCGCCGAACGTTAACACGGCATGGGGATTGAGCAGGCGAGTCCAGACCGGCGCAATGTTAAACGTTCTGATCTTCGACCGCTGATCCGCCGAGCCGACCGGCAAACCGTTGGGACCGAGTCCGCCGTTATTTACCACCAGCCCGTTCCAGGCCGTAGCGGTCTCGGCGTCGTACGAATTCGGATTCTGGAACCAGGACCGGGTGAAACCGAGATTGATGTTGATCGAGTCCGCATCGGAAAACTTGAAATCCAGCCGGTCGAATACGTTCTCTTCGTTGCCATGATCGTGGAAAACCTGATACTCCGGGCCATCCAGAAAGCGGCCGGAATTCAGACCACTGACGGAGATGAAGTTTCCCCATTTGTCTCGTCCATATGCGAGATCGAAGCCTTCGTTCGAACTCCCGAATGTGCCGTAGGAAGCCGTTACATCGCCATGCGGCGTGGTAGTTCCCAGGCCCGAACGCGTGGTCACCACGATCACCAGACTGGTCTTACCACCATACTCAGCGGGCGGCGCGCCCTCGATGACTTCCATCGACTGAACGGCGTCGATCGGGACCTGATTGGAGAAGACCTTACTTTGCTGGTCCGTTATCGGCTCGCCGTCCACCGAGAAAGAGTTCGAGGCGTGATCGCCCAGTCCGTGAAAGAGGCCGTTCGAGTCGGCCGAAACCCCTGGAGAAGCGAGCGTCACCAGTGAGCTGAGCGACGAGGATGCGCTTTCGAGGGGCAGCTTGTCGAAAAGCTCCCGATCCACGTCCGTGTGAGTCGACGGGTCGGTCTCCACCAGATCCCCCGCGGTTGTCACTGTCACGCTTTGATTCTCTACACCGAGCTTCAGAGAAATTTTCGCTTCAACGGCCACGGGAGAACGCACGTTGACATCTTGTTCGCCGCCCTGGAATCCGGTGGCCGATGCGCTCAGGTGATAGTTGTTATAAGGAACGTTATCGAATTCGAAGCCTCCCTGCGCATTGGTCTGGGTGGTCTTGTCATAATGGGAAACTGGGTTCTGGATTTCCACGGTGGCGCCCACGATAGCCGCTCCGGAGGGGTCCAACACCGATCCTCGGACCATTCCGCCACTGGATTGCGCGTAACTCGAAACAACAACGGCGAGCCCGAGCGCCGACACAACGAGACAGACGGAGGCAACCTTCATCATTCTTCGATTGTCCAATCTGCGGCGAGCAGGACCTAGGACAATCTCACCGGCGGGCTGATTTGAACGGTGAGTGAACTGTCTTTACAAATGAGCGGGATCGCGTGTTAGGGGCTGCGCCTCGCCTGACAACCTCTTACTATGCAATGGTCGAAACTCCGAGCGTTCGGTGCGGTCCATGATCTGCGCGGACTTGAGGCAAATGGTCCCCGAAACAGCGCGATGAGATTCATCCTCCGCGGCAACTATGCGACGCCATGCGCGCATATCTGGATATGCCGATCAAATCCGCGCTCAAATCCCAGAATCCCTTCATCCGCTCGCTTGCCATCATCGATCGTCGCGTGGGAAAACGCACGCTGGAAAGGCTCAAGATCGCGGACGGCGAACACTCTCTGGTGGAGAAGTTCTATCGCCTAAGAATGAGCACGCTTACCGGGAGCGATTGACCGTCACCAGTGCAGAAGCTCGCGAACGCTGCTCGCCTGGCGCTTGCTCACGATAAACTCCTGATCGTTCGCCATCGTGATCAACCATCTTTGGCTGCTGAGCGCGCTCATCTTTCGAACGTGATCGACATTCACCAGCGCGTTGCGATGGATCCTCCGAAAGCTGGTGTTCTCAAGCCGCTCGCTCAGAGCTTTCAGCGTCTGCGTGGCGTGGTATTTTCGTTTTCGCGTGATGATCCATACCAGGTCTCCTTCGGCTTGAAAGGCGAAGACCTCATCGGCGCTCAGCAAGAAGAACTCCTCGCCCACGCGTCCGACGATTCGCTTGGTTCGCGGCCCTCCCGCGGGATCCGCTACTTCCTGAAGATTGGCGAGCTTATCGATGGCCTGTTTCGCGGTGACGCGCTTCGCGCGCTCCACCGCCTGCACCAAACGATCATGACCGACGGGCTTGAGCAGATAGTCGACGGCGCCCGCCTCGAAAGCTTGCAGGGCGAATTTGTCGTACGCGGTCACGATGACAATCACCGGCAGATGCGTTCCATGCTTCAGGCTGCGCACCACGTCGAAGCCCCCCAAGACCGGCATTTGCAAATCCAAAAGCACGAGGTCGGGCTGATGCCTGGCGATCTTTTCCAAAGCGGAGGAACCGTTATCCGCCTCTCCGACGATTTCCACGTCCGCGATCAACTCCAGTTCTTCCCGGAGAATCTTGCGGGCGATCGGCTCGTCGTCCACGATAAGGGTTGTGAGGCTCATGCTCGGGACACGGGCGCGTTCTCTACACCAAAGCGGGGACTTGCGCCGATTGCTTCAGAGGCAGTACGAAACCGACGCTGGTGATATTGTCTTCCACATTCACTTCGATGCGCGTTTCCTCGCCGTAACACAATGCCAGCCGGCGACGTACATTGGTCAATCCGACACCGCTCTCGCCGTCGGTGATTCGCCGCGTGTCGCACTCGCCCGAATTCGCGACGCGGACCGCGATGGCGTCGAATTCCCTACGCACCGTCAAACGAACGAAGCCTTGTCCCGCTCTATTTGCCACGCCGTGTTTAATCGCGTTCTCGACCAGCGGTTGGATCGAAAGAGCGGGAATGGTGGCGTGCAGGGCGGAAGGATCGATGTCGATTTCCGCCCGTAATTTCGGGCCGAGCCGAAGCTCTTCGATCTCCAGGTACGCGCGAACGATTCTCAGCTCTTCTTCCACTTCGATAAATGGCCGATCCAGCCGGAGGAAATAACGAAAGACATCCGAGAGATTCAGTACCAGGCGCCGGGCTTCCACATTGCTGCGATCAATCGATCCGTAGAGCGTGTTGAGCGAGTTGAACAAAAAGTGCGGGTTAATTTGGGCCTGCAGGGCCCGGAGTTCCGCCTGCGACACCAGCGTTTGCATTTGCGCGCCGCGAAGCTGTTCCACGTGTTCCACCACAACCGCCGCGAGCCGAGCGAGCACGGCCAGATCCTCGCTCAAGTATCGCCGGCCTCCGTTGCGCGGCCCCAGTATCAGGTACTTCGTGTCGCCTCGCGAGAATGACAATGGAACAGCAGCCTCTGCCCACGCGGTTTTGGCGCCGCGCTCCTCGGTGACCAAAAAACGAGGCGCGTGCAGGAAGCGGGCGATTACCTCCGCCGCGTTTTCCAGGTACTCGTCTTCCGGTTGCGTAGACGGCCCAAGATGCTGCAGCTCGCGCAAGGGTTCTTCGACATTGGAGCGCAGGAAGATCACGCGCGTGAGCCAGCCTTGCAGCCGATTCCGGACGTAGACGAAGCCGGTGAGCAGCAAGCAAGCCGATACGAAGAGCAATCCCGCGTCGAACGGATGTTGGAGATATTTCGCCAGCTCCGGCGATCGCACAATTCGGATCGAAACCAAGAGCGCGCCGGCCGCCAGCGACGCATTCACCGCGAACCGCAGGAACGCGTCCAGCAGCAGGAACCGATAGTTCTGCAACAGCACGAAGATCGCCAGCGGAAGACCGGCGTGATGCAGCGCGATCTCATTCGACCACGCGCGGCTGGGATGCTCCGAGCTGAAGTGCGCAAATGATACTGCCAGTAGAAAAAGGCCCATCGCCGCAGCTAGCCTGGACGCGGCCGGACGGTTCTTTTCCCGCGTCTCCAGGAAAACCGAGAGCGCTGTTAAACCCGCGAATCCCAGCGTCACCAGCAGCAGCGCCGCGTAATGAAAGCGCGGCGATTGCGTCAACAGGTCGGCGACATGCAACGCGGCGGCGATCGCACTCACCAGGTATCCGCCGATCCACAATGCGCGATGATGCGACTGGAGATGAATATGCAGCAGCACGGCCGGCAGCAGACCAAGCACGGAAAAGCTGGCGGCGACAATGACATCGGCGACGATGCCGCTGGTGGGACCAGCCGCCAGAGCGATCAGCGATCCTATGTTCCACAGCATCGCCAGCGCCGCGGCGAATGCGGGCAAACCGCTCCGTTCCAGCCGCGAACGGCGCCAGTTCACCAAAAGCAGGTAAAGCAGAATGCCGAACATCACCGCGCCGGCGGCGTGGCCGACGGTATTCACCAGAACCGGTTCGTGAATGCTCAGCCAATCGGGCATGCGACACGGCAATACTAACCCCGATAAGGGCAAGGAATCAAGTTGCGGATTCGGCTGACAATAGGAGGAACGGCTAATGTCGGCTAAAACAAACCTTGCGGCGATCGTTGTTCTGGCGCTGGCGGCTTCGCCCGCGTGTTTCGTTCGGAGACGCACCGTTGCCGCGCCACCCGCTCATGCTAACCGTCCGCTGCTGACCGCCACTAAAGAAGAATTGATCCAGCGCATCCGCGCCGTCTCCGATCCGATCCAATCCTTCATCATGCGGGCCGACCTTTCGCCGACCATCATCAATCGAGCTGAGAAAGCCGCCACCGATTACGCCACCATCGGCGCGTATCTACTATTTCGCAGGCCGGATGCATTGCGCGTGGTCGGCCAGGACCCCGTGCTCGAAACCACGATTTTCGATATGGCATCGATCGGCAATGAATTTCACCTCTACCTTCCGCGCAAGAAGAGGTTCGTGGTGGGGACGAACGATTCGCCGAGCACATCCGAGAACAAGCTCGAGAATTTGCGGCCGACGGCTTTCCTCTCCGCTTTGATGATTAACCCGCCCGATCCCGCCACTGAGGTCACGCTATTAGAGGACGACACTAGTGAAGACAAGGCCGTCTACATTTTGTTGATCGTCCGAAAGAACCAGGACCAGCTTTGGCTCGCGCGTAACATTTACTTCGACCGTTACACTCTGGATATCTCGCGGCAGAAGACGTTCGACGCCGCAGGCCACATTTTAAGCGAGACCAGATACTCTGACTGGATGAATTATGATGGCCACGCCTTTCCTTCTTTTATCGATATCCGGCGGCCCGAAGATAATTACGAGGTCCAGTTGAACGTAAGCACTCTGCGGATCAACGCGGCGGATGTGACCGCTGAAAAGTTCGTGCTTACGCAGCCCCCCGGCAGTGACCTGCAGCAATTGAAGTAATCGCGCGCTACGGGGCCGGTTTCACCGTCGGATATTTTATGCCGAGCTGTTCCAGGTAGGTGTCGTACTTGGCCGAATCGTAATAGAGCGCCTTCATCTTGGGCCGGTACAGCTCCATGGTTTTCTGATTCATCCAAATAGCGGGCTGATCGCCGGGGCGCAGGAAGCTGTGGTACTGCTCGGCTTTGCTCTCGACATTCTTGTAGTAGTCCCAGGCCCTGTCGACCAGCTCCGGGTGAAGCAGAATGTCGAGCATGGTCATGGCCTGCACCTTGGCGCCGGCGATCACGCCTTTGTGCGCGATGGGAGTCGCCATTGAAATCGCATTGGCCCAGTTATGGCCGGGACCTCCCGGAATATTCGACGGGTAGCTGAGCCGGACGGTGGGCACCACGCGCGACACGTCGCCAATGTCGTCCGATCCGCCGCCCGTGGGACCTACGCCGCCATCGTCGTCATCTCCATCGTGGGTTTCCGACTTGGGCGCGCGAAGCTCTTGAACTTTGCTCGCCAGTCCCTTGACCGGAACCTTCAGCTCACGCTGCAAAGCTTTGGCGAGCGTCTGGTCGTCTTCCGACCATTGCGGCAGCCCCACTTTGTCGATGTTCGCCTGCATGGCTTCGGCGATCGGCTTGTTGAAATAGGACGTCCAAGCGCTGCCGAGCAATCGCGACGTGTAGGTGGTGTCGGTCATGAGCGTGGCGGCTTGCGCCATGTTGTCGCCGATTCTCCACAGGTTCATGATGTGCTCATAGTCGGCTTCGCGGAAGTAATACCAGACCGCGGCGTTGGGGGGAACGACATTGGGCTGATCGCCGCCGTTGGTGATCACGTAGTGGAGGCGAGTGGCCAGGCGCAGATGCTCGCGACGAAAATTCCAGCCGACGTCCATCAGTTCCACCGCGTCCAATGCGCTCTTGCCTCGCCAGGGAGCGCCCGCCGCATGCGCGCTCTCGCCCTTGAACATATACTCGACCGACACCATTCCGTTGCCGCGCTCCGGCCCGTAGGCCGTGCCAAGATTCGTGCCGACGTGCGTGAACATCACCACGTCGACATTCTTGAAGAGTCCCGCGCGGACGTAATAGGCCTTGGTTCCGAGCAACTCTTCCGCGACGCCGGGCCAAAGCTGGATGGTTCCCTTCAGATGCTCCCGCTCCATGATCTTCTTCACCGCCAGCGCCGCGAGAATGTTGAGTGGGACGCCCGAGTTGTGTCCTTCGCCGTGGCCGGGCGCGCCTTCGATCATTGGCTCATGCCAAGCGACGGCAGGCTTCTGCGAGGCCTGCGGAATGTCGTCGATATCGGAACCGAGCGAGATCACCGGCTTCCCCTCGCCCCAGGTGGCGAGCCAAGCGGTGGGAATTCCGGCCATACCGCGCTCGACTTTGAAGCCCTCCTTTTCAAGGATGCCGGTGAGATATTTCGAGGTTTCGAATTCCTGGAAGCCGAGTTCGCCGAAGCTGAAGACGCTATCGACCATGACCTGCGCCTGCTTCTTCATGCCGTCGAGCTGGCCGGCGAGATCGGCCTTCATGGCGGCCTCCTGGCCGGGCGAGACTTTGGGCTGTGCGCAGAGACAGGCGGAGGAAACGAGCAGCGCGAGGGAACACTTTCGCATGTGGCGACTCCTAGTCGAGAGGTCGATCTAACTACCTTAAGTCGCGTGGGGTGGGAACCGCAACCGTGGAGGGATCACTGCGTCTTGTGGACAGGTGGCCGCTCAACGGTTACGTCTTCAACCGATATGACGTTGATCTCAGCCGGAGATCCTCCCAAATGGCCAAATCCGGCGCGCGCGAGCCCATAAGGCATTTGGACGACTTCATCGTCCATCGACGCCCGCGTTTCAAGACGTCCAACGATGGTGGCCCAGATTTTGTCGTGTGCCCAGTCCGCGTGTAACCCCTTCAACTTTTTCCTTTCGCGTTCCCACGAGCGCGCGATGTTCTCATCGGAGACATCCACGTAAACCGAGAGGTCGCTCCCCCATGTGAGGCCCTTGGTTACCAGATGTGATTCGCATTCTGCACTGAGCCAGGTACCTTCGTCGGATCCGCCTAGAAGGCCCCTCACTCTTATCACTTTGCCGCTAAGCCTGGTGGGATCGTCCGCTAACACGTCGCATACGCTGAGAGTAGGCAAAGATTTGGCGGGTTCGCCACGGGCTACGGACTGCATCGCGATAAGCAAGGCCCAAAGAGCAATCATGGATGCCTCTTTACCTCAGCCTATCATGCACGATTACGAACTATCGATGCATCGCGAGAGCGCCGTGGAAGCTCGGGGCACGTGCAATACGCTTCGCCCTCAGCGGTACGCTTCGCGACGATTGCGGACGGCGGTGATCTGGATCATTTTGTCGTCCCCGGGATCGGAGAATATTCGATAATCGCCGCACCGCAGCCGATACCCTGTCAGCGGCGGCTTAAGCCTTTTCAGAACTCCGGCGCGGCTGCCCAGGTAGCGATCCAGACGCTGGAGAATCTGCATCGCGGGTTCGCGACCGATGGCGCGAAGGTTTGCGCGGGCCTCGGGTGACCAGATGACCTCGATTCGTTGCGGCGCGACCTCATCGGCCATATGGATCGCTTACTTCGTTCGGCCGAACTCTCGGATGATGTCTTCGTGCGGAATTCCTTCGCCCCGAGCGAGCGAAGCACGGGCGCGATCGAGGGCTGCCGCCGTCTCGGCTGTGATCTCTTCCTCTTCAACGGGAGCAAGTGCCAGTGAGCGCGTAAGCGACGCATCGTCGGGGCCAACCATAACTTCGAGCAGGCTTCGAACTGCGGCTATCTTTTCGACGGGTAGCAGATCGAGCAGCTCGTGGGCCTTCCGCCGTTCCTGGTCGAGATTCTGTTCCATCCGCTTCTCTGTCAGTTCGAGCTTATACTTCAAGTGTAGAGGATAGTCGCGCCGCGAGACTTACGGGCTTCCGTCGCACTCAGCCAGCTTCCGCCGCAAGAACCTCCGCTCAGGCTCCGTGCACGGGCGCTCCAACGCATCGCGGAAATGCCGGGCCGCTTCCGACCGCCGGCCCAGCTCCAGCAGCAAATGACCGCGTACCGCAAGGAACAAATAATAGTCGCTCAACTTGGGATCGCGTTCCAAGCCCTCGATCGCCGCGAGCCCCTCGGCCGGACCATGCACCTTCGCCACCGCCACCGCGCGATTGAGCGCCACCACCGCCGACCCGTTCAAGGCCAGCAGTTGATCGTAGAGAGCCAGGATCAACGGCCAGTCGGTGGACGCTGAAACCGACGCCCGAGCGTGCGTGGCCGCGATGGCCGCCTGCACGTGATATTCGGACACATCCTCGCCTTGCATGGACCGGTCGAAATACTGAAACCCGACAGCGATCAGGTGCTGATCCCAACGCCCGCGGTCCTGCGAATCGAGCAGCACCAGATTCCCGGCTTCGTCCACGCGAGCCGCCAGACGCGCGGTCTGGAGCGCCATCAGCGCCACCAGCGCATCCACGCGCGGCGACGTGAGCGAAGATTCCGCCACCAATTGGCCCAGCCGCAGAGCTTCGAAACAAAGATCCTGGCGAATCAGATCCTCGCCTTCGTGCGCGGCGTAGCCTTCGTTGAAGATGAAATAGATCACCTCCAGCACCGCGTCCAGCCGCTCACGGAGATCCTGCGCGCTAGGCATCTCGAGCGTCAGGCCGGTCTCGCGGATCTGCCGCTTGGCCCGAACCAGCCGCTGCGCGATGGTGGATTCCTCGGAAAGAAACGCGCGCGCGATTTCCCGCACGCTGAATCCGCCTACCGTCTTCAGGCTCAGCGCGACACTAGCGTCGCGCGAAAGCTCGGGATGACAACACATGCAGATCATGCGCAGCTCGTCATCCCGAAGCTGCTCCTCGATGTCGGGATCGTCCGGCGACGACGCGGCCGATTCCACCAGGTCCAGCTCGATCCTCTTCTCATCAAGAATCCGGTTGCGGCGCACCGCGTCGATAGCCGCGTTGTGCGCCACTCGAAACAGCCACGCCTCGGCGTTCTCCGGTACGCCTTGATAAGGCCACGTCTGCAATGCCCGCAGCATGGACTCCTGCACGGATTCTTCGGCGAGTTCGAGATGCCCGGCTCCCAACAGCCGGGTGAAGTGCGCCACCATTCGTCCGGCTTGACGCCGGAAAAGATGCTCCAGCAGCGCACCCGGTTCCCTCATCCGAACTTACGTTCCCCAGACGTGCCGTATTTCGATGGTGCCGCCGTACTCCAGCGTCGGGTGATCCAGTGTCAGCTTAACGGCCTCATCGTAACTGGCGGCTTCGATGGTGTAATAGCCGCCGAGCACTTCCTTGGTTTCGCTGTAAGGGCCGTCGGTGGCGCGCTTCTGGCCGGGCTTCAACACCTTGCCCGGTTCGTCCGCCAGCCGCTTGCCGTCCCTGGTGAACGGCTTCTGGCTCCATGCGGCGAATTTCTCCGTTGCCTTCTGCATTTCCTCCGGGCTCATGTGCATCCAAGCCGTAGGGTCGCCGTGTAGCAAAAGCATGTATTGTGGCATTGTTTTCTCCTATCTTACGCGACTGTAGAGCGCTTTCTCGGTGGACTTCGGTTTTCCGTTCTCGAAAAACTGCCACTCGGTTTCGAAGTGGTTATTGTCGACGAAACGGATGAGCACGTCGTGCATGTGACCCGCCCCGGGCGCCAGATTGGTCGCGTCCAAAAAGCGAAACTGCAGCTCTCTCTTGTCCGGGTTGAAGCTCACTGCCTCCATGCGCGGCTGATTTCCAGCCATGCAGTAGTGGGTCAATAACAATCGCGAGCCATCGAGATGATACACAGTTTCCATCGCGGGCATCTTGTCGGCCGACTCGCGCTCCACCAGCGCCGTTCCTCCGGCGATCAGTTCGAGGTTGAGCCGCGCTTTGCCCTGTTCGGTGTCCGCTTCCCATTCGCCCGCGAGCGTTTTGAGACGCGCGTAGGCGGCGGGACCATCAGCGGCGGCCTTGGGGTTGTTGTCTGCGCAGATTGCGGCGGAAGCCAGCAACCCGCTAAGCAGAAAATGTCGAATTCTCATTTGGTTTCTCCTTTGAGGTTTTGCGTCTTGCGATTCTATAACGAATTGGGGTGTCGGAAATCGACGCCGCCTTCGGATTATTTCGGATATCCGGGCGTGGCTTTGACTTCCTCGATCTGCTTGTTGTGGCGCATGGTGTGAAGCGGCACGCAGATAAACCATTGGTAGGCGTTCAGCGTGTTAAAGTCCGGGAACGGATGCACTGCTGTGTGTTCCTTCAGAGCCGCCGGCGCGTCGTTCTCGAACTTCGCCATTTTCTCGCGCTGCATTTCGAACCGCACCTTTGCTTGAGCCTGGGTCAGCTTGCCGGTGGGGGCGATGGGCTGGGGCGCCATCGCTTTGCCGAGACGCGGCGCCATGACGCGCTCGATTAACTCCGTTTTGCCCTTGGTCTGCTCCTCCCAGTCAGGATTGGCGGGCGAATTCACGGATTGTTCGACGAATTTGAAGAGTAGCGCTTCGGCTAACACAATATGCTCGGCAGTCTCGCCGACCGACCAACTTTCGGGCGTCGGCTTCCACTTCCACTGCTCCTCGCTCACGCCGTCGATCGCGGCGAAAAATTCCTGGTGTGATTCCCGAAGCCAATCAAGAGCCTTGTTACGCTCCAGGGCGGAGATATGAGCATTTCTCATTTGCGCCTCTGAAACGAACCAGGGCACTGGAAATCGACAGAACGACCGGATTCTTGACGCTCCCAAAGATATATCGTAAGATACAGCTAGAGACTCAGTCTCACGCTATATCTTGAGGAGTTACTCATGCCACAGTTTAATTGGGGGTGGAACGATCCAGGTAATTGGGGTGCTTGGACTTATCCGCCTTGGACGCGACGTGGCCGATTCTTCGGCGCGGGCGAAGTCCGGCTCGCCATCTTATCTTTGCTATCCGAGGGCCCAAAGAACGGATACGAGCTAATGAAAGAGCTGGAGGCACGCTCGGGAGGCAGCTATCGGATGAGCGCCGGCACGCTGTACCCGACGCTCCAGCAACTCGAAGACGAAGGTTTGATCGTACCGGAGCCGAAAGACGGCAAGAAGCTTTACCAGCTCACCGACCTCGGCAAGCAGGAAGTGGAGCGCGAGCGCGCGGCGATCGACGAAATCTGGCGCCGCGCCTCGCACTGGGGCGATTGGGCGCAGTGGATGGGACCGGGAACGGCGATGATCGCCGGGCCGCTCGGCGCGCTGATGAAGTCGGCGTTCCGGGCCATGAAGCACAGCGGCGGCGATTCCACGCGCACCGGGCGCATCCAGGATATTCTCGATCGCGCGCGCCGCGAGTTGGACGCCCTGTAAGCCCCGCCACTGACACTCAGCGTCGAACGGCCTGAAATCGAAATGAATAGCCGATCCCGATGAAATGATCGATGGCCGCCGACGAAAGGCCGACGCCGTAATGAATATCAAGTTGCTGTCGCGGCGCGATTTTATATGCGGCGCCGAAATGCAGCAGATGCCTCGGCCCGCCGCGCTGTGGAAAGTCGCCGGCATACTCGACGAACGCATCCATCGGTTTTGTGAGTTGCCGATCCAACAGAAACGTGGATTCTCCAGTAAGATCGCGTCTCGCCACCTGAGTGGGCCAGTACAGCGCGAACTGCCCGGCGGCGCTCCAATTTTCAGACAGCTTGTGCGACCAGGGCAGTTGCAATCCCGGGTCGTATCCATGGCTCGAAATCGCGGCCGCTCCCGTGGGGAGACTGAGGAAAACGATTAGCGACAGGTCGAAGCCGCCCGGTGTGGGGCCGAGCTGTTGTTTCATCCCGATGCTGATGTCGCCGAAGCCAGAAACAACGCCGGTTCCTGACGGGAGATCGCGGTAGTAGTCGGGAACGGAAAAGCGCAGTTCGGTGCTGCTGAGCAAGCCAAACCGCAGGTATGTTTCGGGACCGTCGAAGCTATTCTGCCCCTGGCTGTCGGTGAACAGGATACCGTTCTCGACTTGGATACTGCCCTTCGGGACCACAACGCTGGATTCGGCGATTGCCGGCCGGTCAGTGGAGATCGGCTGGTCGCTATCCGGCGGGGTTTGGCCGTGCAGGAGAAAAGCTCCGCCCAGGATCGCTATCGGCCATGCTAACGGAGCTGCGCGCAAGCGGAGATCGCGATCTACCGTGCGGCCACCGCGCCGGCCGCAACGTCGTGGTAAGAATATCGGGTATCGATGGCCGTGTACTCTTTGCCGTCCACCTCGGCGTACGGATAAACGAAATAGTTCAGCGGCTCGCCCTGCTGCCGAGGCGTCAGGTCTACATCCCGGCCCTTGGAAAGCTCCACGCGATTCTCGTCGTGCGCGCCGAAGAAATACTCTCGCTTGTCGGGATTCTTCGCCGCTTCAGACGCGTCCACCGGAACCCATCCGATGCCCTTGGCATAAAACTCCGCCCAACAATGATATCCGGCGATCTGGCCCGCGCCCCGGTCGGCCGGCAAGGGAAACCCGATGGCGAATCGCGCGGGAATGCCCATGGCGCGCGCGTATCCGATAAAGATGGCGTGGAAATCGGTGCAGTTGCCGCGGCGCGCATCGCAGGCATAGTAGATATCGCCGCGGCCCCAGCCCTTTCCGGTTTTGTCGTACTTCACGGTTGTGACGATGTGATTGTAGATCGCCCTCGCCATCTCGAGATCGGTGTGCGCGTGCGCGGCGTCCACCACTTCGCGCGCCCAAGTCCTGATCTGGTCGTCGATAGGAACCAGACGATCCGGCTTGAGCCAGCGCGCCAGATCAGGCGGCGCCGCGACATCGGATTTCGACGCAACCTCCACCAGCGGCTGGATGCGCTCCCGCCGGATGGCCTGGAAAGTCACCGCCACGGGAATGCTGGTGTCATTGGGATGGTCGATCTTGGGATGGTCGATTTGAAGATGCAGAATCGTGTTCCCTTGATCGCCGGTCGTGATCTTGTAAGGATACGGTGTATCGATATGCAGGTTCGCAATGCGCTGATAGGAATCGTCGTGCGGAACCGGGATCCAAAACTCCACTTTTTGAGCGCCGGACGGCAGATCCTTCAGCGTGGCTTTGTACTCGAACGTAAATTCGCGTTCTCGCGCCGGGCCCGACGATAGAGCCAAGCTCGAGAAAACCAACAGCGCGGGCACAAGTCGCATGGATCGAGTCCCTTTAGCTGAGCGTATTCCAAATGTCGACGTCCCATTTCCAGGCGCCGTCTTCGCGTTTCCAAACGACCACGAACTTCACTTCGAGCGAGGCCGCGCCGCTTACAAAGTCCAGCCTGCCGCGTCCAATTTCGAAGCCGGTATCGCCCGTCGCCTCGAACTCGACGGTTTCTAGCTTCCCGGCGCTCACTCCCAGGCTGTCGACTGCGGTTCTCCAGAAGCTCTTGATGTTTTCGCGACCGCTGATGGTCGGGGCGCCGGGCGGCAGGATGCGCGCGTCCTTAGTGTACACGCGGTCCAGCGCGTCGAAATCTCGTTTGGCTATAATCTGCTCGAAAAGACGATTGGTGGGTTGAATATCTTGTGCGATCACGGGGCTCATTATCTTGCTTCCTCGTCCAACAGACTAACAGATTCGCGCCGCCGGGACGATCGCGGAGGTGGCATCTCGGAGGTATCATTACGCCACTGGAGGGCGAAAATGCACAAGCACTTCGGCGCGGTTCTCTTGTCAGGCACCATGGCGTTTCTCTCGGCTGGCATTGTGGCTCAGGGCGCCGATAAAGATCGTGGCAACCCAAAGTTCGACCCGGAGGTTGAGCTGTGGTTGACAATCAAGAAGCAGCTCACCGGCTCGCGGGGGTCAAGAGTACTTCGAAGAGAATGTCAAGAATGCCCTTCTTCCAACGCTCGCGGGCAAGCTGGCTTCCGCGACACCGACAGAGCGTCCAAGCGTCCTGACCCTGATGATGCCGAACGGCGAAAGTCCGGAAGTCACGTTGCACCTTAAGGAAGAGAACGGCAAAGAGGGGCACATGAATGGTCCCATGATGTTAGGATCTTCGATCCGCTTTCAAGACGTGGCGGTTTCATTCACACGGGAACCGCCCATGCTGGAATTCGACGTCTCCACCAGCCCGCGGACAGCTACGCGGCGCTAACCCTATTTGGAGCTTGACGGCTCGCCTTCGAAAGGAAATTCGAACGATTCCGCGGCCGCATGCACCACCAGGGTCCCCGTGCCGAGGGGTTTGGCGTTGATGGGGAAAAAGACCGCGCCGTCGGTGGATTGGCCAGCCAGCAGCTTGGTCGGAACGAAAGCGATCGCGGAAGCCGCAGCACCCGCCTTGATCCTGGTGGACACACCGTCGGCCAGCGCGCTTTGCCGGCGGGACTCGAATCCGTTCGTGGTTTGCATGTTGGGGTTCCCGAAGACCCCGGCCTCATAGGTGGTCACCAGTTTGATCACATCGCCTCGACTCGCCTTGGCTAGCAGCGAGTTGACCACCGTGAGCGCCGGCGAGGCGCGCAAAACGCTGCCATCCGGCGCGCGATAAGCGAAATCCTCCGGCTTGACCATCCACGAAATCGGCGAACCGTTCGAGACGGACACCTGAATGATCGAATACTCTTTCAGGTGCGACGGCAAATACGCGAACATCACCGTCACGCCACCCTTGGTCAGAGCCTGGTAGTGGAGGCCGTTCGACTCGAAAGGAATAATCTGCGCGTGGAGACCCAAGCCGGCCACCAGCCACAGAAGCGGACAAAGCCTCATAATCCCATGATAACCGGCGGATGCGGGTCGCTTGAGTTACACCGGCATGGCGCGATTCCGCGACCTTGGTAGATAAGGCCTTCCCCTTAATCCGAGACCCGCTGCGCGGGGCAGATCTAAGGTCTTAGGTCACCATCAACTAGTACTAAGGACCAATTGTTGTCATCGTCATAACGCCTTAGAGTTACATACAGGAGTGTAGTGATGTTGCGTGGCATAATCATTTGTCCCGATGTCGATCTGAACGAGCGGCTGGAAACGATTCTGACGGAAATCGGCATCGTGAGCATCACCCGTACGCTGGAGCGCTATCCAAACGCGCTGGAGATGTTGCGCGTTATCCGCGCGCATGCGCCTCAAGTGATCTTCGTGAGCACGGAATCGACCGCCAAGGCGATGGAGATCGCCCACGAAGTGGAGAAGAACGTTCCCGGCGTGCAGATCGTGGCGATGAGCCGCTTTTGCGATCCTCAGATCCTGCTGGAAGTGATGCGGGCCGGCATTCGCGAGTTCGTCTCGCTGCCCTTCGATCGCCAAACCCTTACGGACGGGCTGCTCCGAATCAAAGAAACGGTACAGCAGCGGCCGCCGGCTATCGAAGCCACCACTCAAGTCTTCAGTTTTCTGCCCGCTAAGGCGGGTGTGGGCACCTCCACCTTGGCGCTGAACGCCGCCGTAGCCATGTCGCGCCTGCCCAACAACAAGGTGCTGCTTTCCGATTTCGACCTTAATTCCGGAATGCAACGATTCATGCTGAAGCTTGACAACTCCTACTGCGTCTCGCATGCCGCCGAACACGCCCTGGAAATGGATGAAAGCCTGTGGCCAACCATGGTCACTTCCATCGGCCAACTGGATGTGCTGCACGCGGGCAAGTTGAATCCGGAGTTCCGTCTGGAGCCCACTCAGATCCGGCATCTGATGGAGTTCATGCGGCGCAACTACGGCGCTCTTTGCTTCGACCTGTCCGGCAACCTTGAAAAGTATTCGTTGGAGATCATGCACGAGTCCAAGCGGATCTTCCTGGTGTGCACGCCCGAGATTCCCGCGTTGCACCTGGCGCGCGAAAAGTACCTCTACCTCAAGCAGGTCGATTTAGCGGAGCGCGTCTGCATCCTGCTAAACCGCTGTCAGAAACGGCCGTTGATCACGCCGGCGCAGATCGAACAATTGCTCGGCCTGCCGGTCTACATGACGTTTCCCAACGACTACCAGGGCGTGCAGCGCGCCTTAACGGCGGGCAAATGGGTGGAAGAGAACGGCGAACTCGGCAGGCAATTCACCGCGCTGACCAACGCCATGTTCGACCAAAAACCGGTCGCGCCCCCGCACGAATCGAAGAAACGCTTCATCGAGTTCTTCTCCGTGGTGCCGCGCGACGTCAAAAAAACGGCCAGTTAAGCCGCTGGCCTGCCTGGCCGCCTCAAGTCTTCGAACGGTAAATCCGCTATCCTCGCTTATTGGAAAGCTCCGTTCTTCAGTGGGTAGCTCACTACGGCTATTTCGCCATTTTCGGCCTGCTGGTCGTGGGAATCATCGGCCTGCCTGTGCCGGACGAGTTTTTGCTCGCCGGCTGCGGATTCCTGGTCTTTCAAGGCCACCTGCGCCTGGTTCCGACGTTCGCCAGCGCCCTGGCCGGAAGCATGTCGGGCATCACCGGCAGTTATATCATCGGCCGCACCCTCGGTTGGAAATTTCTGCACTCGCGCTTCGGGCGGCTGCTCCACATCAAGGATGAACACATCCGGCGCGTTCACGATTGGTTCGACCGTATCGGCCATTGGGCGCTCCTGATCGGCTACTTCATTCCCGGCGTCCGGCACTTCACGGCCATCGTCGCGGGAACATCCAAGCTGGAACCGAGTTCGTTCGCGGCCTTCGCCTACGCCGGCGCACTGACCTGGGTCAGCACTTTTCTGTTCATCGGCTACCATTTCGGACAACGCTATAAAGAAATAATGGCCTTGGTGGAGCATCATCTTAAGCTCGCTTCCGCGGGCGCCGGCGCGGTGCTCGCGGCATATGTTGTGTTCTTAATCCTGAAACGCAAGCGAAGCGCGCAGGTTCGCTAGTATGGAACCAAGGGACAAATTCACTTGGCCGAAGCAGTAGCAGACAGTTTCTACACATCCACCATCGGAAAAAAAGCCGTCATGGCGTCAAGCGGCGCCATTCTCTTCCTGTTCGTCGTCGGACATCTTATTGGCAACCTGCAAATCTACGAAGGGCCGGAGAAACTCAATCATTACGCGGCGTTCCTCCGTTCCATGCCGGCTCTGTTGTGGACCGTGCGCGCAACCTTGCTCATCATGCTTGGGTTGCACATCTGGTCGTCTTTCGCCCTGCTCCGCCGCAAGATCGACGCCCGCCCGGCCGGCTACGTTGAGTGGAAAGCGACCCAATCCTCTTACGCATCGCGAACCATGTACTGGAGCGGCCCCATCATCCTGGCTTTCGTGATCTACCATTTACTCGACTTCACCTTCGGCGCCGTGAATCCCAACTTCCAGGAAGGCGATGTCTATGCGAACGTGGTGGCCAGCTTCCGCCTGATTCCGGTCGCTGCCTTTTATATCCTGGCCATGGTGCTTCTCTGCACGCACCTTTACCACGGCCTCTGGAGTATGTTTCAATCGCTCGGTTTCTATCATCCCCATCGAACGCCTCTTCTGAAGCGGGCCGCGGCGGCGGCGGCCATCCTGATCGCGGCCGGAAACATCTCCATTCCGGTGGCGGTGCTCGCTCGGTTGGTGAGATAGCATGCATCTGGTTTCGCGCGTTCCATCCGGCCCCATCGAAAAGCTATGGGATCAGGCTCGCTTCGAGATGAAACTGGTGAACCCGGCCAACAAGCGCAAGCATACGGTGATCGTGGTCGGTTCGGGACTCGCCGGGGCATCGGCGGCGGCGACGCTCGGTGAGCTAGGGTACCACGTCAAATGTTTTTGCTTCCAGGATTCGCCGCGCCGCGCCCACAGCATCGCCGCGCAAGGCGGAATCAACGCCGCTAAGAATTACCACGGCGACGGCGACAGCATTTTTCGACTGTTCTACGACACGGTGAAGGGCGGCGATTTCCGGTCGCGCGAAGCCAACGTCTACCGGCTGGCGCAAATCAGCGTGGACATTATCGATCAATGCGTCGCGCAGGGCGTGCCGTTCGCGCGCGAATATGGCGGCACGCTGGCCAATCGATCCTTCGGCGGCGCGCAGGTTTCGCGCACGTTTTATGCCCGCGGCCAAACCGGACAGCAGCTTCTGCTGGGCGCGTATCAGGCGCTGGAACGCCAGATCGATTCCGGCCAGGTGAAGATGTTTCCGCGAACCGAGATGCTCGACCTGGTGGTGATCGACGGTCAAGCCCGAGGCATCGTGACGCGCAATCTGGTTACCGGCAAGATCGAGTCGCATGCCGCCGATGCGGTGGTTCTTGGAACCGGAGGGTACGGCAACGCCTATTTTCTTTCGACCAACGCCAAAGGTTCCAACTGTACCGCCATCTGGCGCGCGTACAAGCGCGGCGCCGCTTTCGCCAATCCTTGTTTCACGCAGATTCACCCGACGTGTATCCCGGTCTCCGGGCATTATCAATCCAAGCTCACGCTGATGAGCGAGTCGTTGCGCAACGACGGCCGCATCTGGGTGCCTGTGAAACCTCGTGACCGGCGTCCCCCCGGCGAAATTCCCGAGGACGAGCGCGATTACTTTCTGGAGCGCCGCTATCCGAGTTTCGGCAACCTGGTGCCGCGCGACGTCGCTTCCCGCAACGCCAAGGCCGTGTGCGACGAGGGCCGCGGCGTCGGCGAAACCGGGCTCGGGGTTTATCTCGATTTTTCCGACGCGATCCAATCCCTGGGCGCCGGCGTCATTCGCGAACGATACGGCAATCTGTTCGAGATGTACCAGCGCATCACCGACGAAGACCCCTACCAGGTTCCGATGCGCATCTACCCGGCCATCCACTACACCATGGGCGGCCTGTGGGTGGATTACTACCTGATGACCACCATTCCGGGCCTGTTTTCGATCGGCGAGGCCAACTTCTCCGATCACGGGGCGAATCGCTTAGGCGCGAGCGCGCTCATGCAGGGTCTTTCGGACGGCTATTTCATTTTGCCCTACACCATCGGCGATTACATTGCCAGCAGCAAGCTGGCGAAGATCGATGCCAGCCACGCGGAGTTCCGGCGCGTCGAGGCCGGCGTGGCCGCTTTAACGAAGCAACTGCTCTCCATACGCGGCCATCAAACCGTGGACGCGCTCCACCGCAAGCTCGGGAAAGTGCTGTGGGACTACTGCGGGATGTCGCGCAACGCGCACGATCTGGAACGCGCTCTGGAACGAATCCGGGAGCTGCGCGAGGAGTATTGGAGGGACGTCACCGTGGGAGGCAGCGGCGAGGATCTCAATCAGTCGCTCGAGAAGGCTGGACGCGTGGCCGATTTCTTCGAGCTGGCCGAGTTGATGTGCCTGGACGCGCTCGAACGCAACGAATCCTGCGGCGGCCACTTTCGCGAGGAATACCAGACGCCGGACGGAGAAGCGCAGCGCAACGACGACGACTTTTCGTATGTGGCGGCCTGGGAATACCAAGGACCGGATCGAGTGCCGGCGCTTCACCAGGAAGCGCTCCTGTTCGAGTACGTGCATCCCAGCCAGCGGAGCTACAAGTAATGCGCCTGGTTTTACATGTCTGGCGACAGAAGAACGCGGCGGCTCCAGGCCAAATGCAGCGCTACCAGGCGGGCGACGTCAATCCGGATATGTCGATGCTCGAGCTCCTGGATGTCGTGAACGAGGAACTGATCCTGAAGGGCGAAGAACCCGTCGCCTTCGAGCACGATTGTCGCGAGGGCATCTGCGGGTCTTGCGGCTTCATGATCGACGGCGTCGCGCACGGCCCGCTGCCGGCCACCACGGTTTGCCAGCTCACCATGCGTCATTTCAAGGACGGGCAGGAGCTGCATTTGGAACCGTGGCGAGCCAAGGCCTTCCCGGTGATTAAGGACCTGATCGTCGATCGCAGCGCGTTCGATCGCATCATCGAAGCGGGCGGTTACATCGACATTCCCACCGGCAGCGCTCCGGACGGCAATGCGATCCTCGTTCCGAAGGATAACGCGGAGCGGGCCATGGACGCGGCGGCCTGCATCGGCTGCGGCGCGTGCGTGGCCGCTTGCCCGAACGCATCGGCGGCGCTTTTTACCGGCGCTAAAATTTCGCACCTCGGTCTGCTGCCGCAAGGCCAGCCCGAGCGCGATCAGCGCAGCCTGCGGATGGTGCGGCAATGGAATCGCGAAGGCTTCGGAAGCTGCACCAACATCGGCGAGTGCGAGGCGGTGTGTCCGAAGGAGATCAAGCTGGGCGTGATCGCCAGAATGAATCGCGACTTCATCCGCGCGAGTTGGCGGCGCTAGTCTGACCGGGATCCGCAATCGGGCTGTCCCGGCGGGTTCAGGTGGTTTGTTTGACGGTCTGTCGCGCGGCGTCCAATTCGCTGACGAGGTGCCGGATCTCGTGTGGGCCGGTGCGGTAGTTGGTGATGCACGCTCGCAAAACGGGCAGGCCCCCGTTGAACGGGACGGTGGAGAGCCAGGCCTTACCCGAGGCAACGACACATCGGGCTATCGCATCGGCGTCCGCCGGAGGGTTGTGCTGGAGATCCCGAAAACACACCACCGGCAATTCCGTTCGGTTCACAACTTCCCATCCGTTTTCCTCTAAAGAGCGTCGCAGCAGATCTCCCATGGCGGTTTGTTGACGTATAGCGTGTGCGTATCCGTCCCAACCCGCGACTGCCAGGGTCAGAAACACCTTCAGGCCAATGAATCGCCGGGTCCATTGCATGGAGTGCGTGTAAGGATCGGTAATCCCCATGCCCTCCGCTTCGCGCGGCATGTATCCGGTGGCGATCCGAAATGTGCGGTGCAAAATGTCGCGATGCCGTGTAAGGAAGATCCCGGCCCCCATAGGCACGGAAAGCCACTTGTGGGCGTCGAACGTGATGGAATCCGCGCGTTCGATACCCGAAAGAACGCCGCGAAGCTCCGGCGCCATAATCGCCGCACCACCCCAAGCTGCGTCCACGTGAAACCACAAGTTCTCGCGAGCACAGAGTTCCGCAAGCGCAGGCAGGGGATCGACAACTCCCGCGCTGGTGGTGCCGGCGGTGCCTGCAACCATAAATGGAGCGAATCCCTGCTGGCGATCCGTGTGGATTTGGGTCGCGAGCGCATCCACATCCATCCGGCCGTCCGCATCCAACGTAATCGCGCGAACCGCATCTGTGCCCAGGCCACACATGCGCCCAGCCTTGAGCAGGGAGTGGTGGCTCTGATCGGAGACGTAGAATACCGGCTGGGCATCGAGTCCGCGAACGCCGCTACGAGAGAATGGAGGAAAAAGATGCGTCAGCGCACATAGTACTCCGGTGTGATTGGCTTCAGCGCCGCCGGAAGTGAAAGTACCGTCGCAGACCTCGGAATTGTATCCGAACCGTTCTGCGAACGCGCGCACCAGGTGTTGCTCTACCTCCACGGCGAATGGGCTGTGGCTCCACGCCGCGAGCTGCGGATTGAAGGCCGCCACCAGCGCATCTGCCGCAATGCTCATGGTCGACGGCTGGGGATTAAAGAGGCCGTAGCAGTGTACGTGCGAGTTGTGCACCTGGTGCTGCCATGAACCCTTCACCACAAAATCGAGCGCAGTGAGCGGGTCCTGCGGATGCTCGAAAGTATAGGGTTCAAGCAAACGGCGAAGCTCACCGATATCCAGCCTTGGTGCGACGCGAACGTCATCCACACCACGCAAGTATTCTTCGATCCTTTGGATCAACCGGTTCCACAGCGCGGCCCGTTCACTCGGCTCCAGCAGCAATGGCGAAGAATGTTTTGTGACGGAGGCGCCAGCCATGCTTACTACTTAATCTTCGATCTTGATCGACGGGCCCACTTTGCCCGATTCCTGAGCCGCTCTGCGCTCCACTTCGCGCGCGATCGCCATGAACGGCGCGCCGCCCTCGCCCAGCGTCACCGGATGGCCCGAATCCCCGCCCACGCGCACCGCCGGGTCGAGCGCCAGCTCCCCGAGAAAATGGACGTGCATCGCCTCGGCCGTTCGCTTTCCGCCGCCGTGACTGAACACGTCGATGCGCTCCTTGCAATGCGGACATTCCAGATAGCTCATGTTTTCCACGATCCCCAGGATCGGCACGCGCACCTGCTGGAACATGTGGATGGCCTTGCGCGCGTCTTCGAGCGAAACGTCGGAAGGCGTGGTCACCACCACCGCTCCGGTCAGCGGCGCGGTCTGGATCAAGGTGAGCTGCACATCGCCGGTTCCAGGCGGCAGATCGATGATCAGGTAATCCAGCTCGCCCCAGTCGACGCCGCGCAAAAACTGCTGGATCACGCTGTGCAGCATCGGTCCGCGCCACACCAGCGGCTTGTCGCCGGGATTCAGAAATCCCATGGACATGATCCGCAGGCCGTCTTTTTCGATCGGTTGGATGCGCTCGCCGATGGAGTGCGGAGTTTCGCGCACGCCCATCATGAGCGGCACGTTGGGCCCGTACACGTCCGCGTCCATCAAGCCGACGCGATGGCCGAGACGCGACAGCGCGATAGCCAGATTCACCGATACGGTGGTCTTTCCAACGCCGCCTTTGCCCGATCCTACCGCGATCAGATTCTTTACGCCCGGTATTGGAAGCTTCGGTTGCTCGCTCTGCGCTGGATTTGGCCCCATCAATTCGATCTTAGAACATAGTCCCATTCCTTCGCGGCGCGATCGCGAAGTTTCGGAACGTCGGCATCGAGAAGATATCCCGCTTGCACCAGCTTTTGCGCGGCGGCGGTGATGCGCTCCAGGTACGCCTGCTTGCTTGGATAGCGCTGGTCAATCGCCATGCGCGGGTCCATGCGGCGCTCGCGCTCGGCCTTGTTCACCGGAAAGGGAATCCACGATCCAACCATGTCGTACAACTCGTCGGGCGCGCCGATGGTCTTGCCGCGCAGGTTCCAGCCCACGTTCGCTGCCAGGGGCACGGCCACTTCCGGCATCTTGATGCCCGACGTTTCGTTCCCGTCTGCATCCACTTGCGGCACCAGCGTGGGGAAGGCCGATCCCGCCTTGGGCGGTTCCATCGAGAAGTCCAGCCGATAAGCCTCGCGCTTGATGCGCGGAATCTCGACTCCGGCGATTTTCGGGAACGCATAGGCGCCCAGAGAGACCAGTTGATCCTTGCCGATCTTGGGATATTCCGAAGCCGGAGGCTCCTTGTCGTCCTTGAGCCAGGCTTGCATCGCAACCAGCAGAGCCCGCATGGAAGTTCGGTAATCGTTTACGCTCGACGGATTCTGCGCCTCCACTTCGCGCGGCGGAATGGAGCCGGCGTTGTGCTGCGATCCGGTGAAAAAGTAAACGCGAGTGTCCTTGGCGAGCGGGGCGTCTTGTTTACCATCGGCCGAGGTGTGAATCAGCGACGCCGAGCGGCCCCAGTATTCATAGGAGCCGTTGCTGTAGAAGATTTTCGGAACCACGTTGGCTTGCGCGGCTTTGGCGAGCAGCCCATCATTGTCGGTGAACGGCGCAAGGTCGGTGGGATATTCGACATTCATGAACGGATGCCCGTCGCGCGAGGGTTGCGCGAACCGGGCGTTGAAGGAGCCGCGCCCCGCGCCGGCCACGTGCGCCCAGACACCGTCGAACACCCTCCGCCCCTTTTCGTCCTGATTGAAGCCGTCGTAAAGGTACGCCCGCAGAAAGCGGCCGCTCTGCGATATGCCGAATCCCAACGCGCGTTTCGTGGACGGATGCTCGTCGCCGAGCGCCGTGTCGACGCCTCCGTACTTCAGGAACGACACCAGGTCACGCACCGCCGTCGGCCCCAAACCAACCAGCGCGGGGTCTTTAGCCAGGTACACCACTTCGTAGATTTTTCCGGGCGCGAAGCCCCCTTCGAGGGTCACATGGCGCTCGTCGGTGAACTTCCATTTGTCGCGCGGGATCGCACGCCGTTCGCCGGCCACCGAATCTCGAACGTACATCTTATTTTCGGGCGCGCGCTCGTCGGCCACCGGATAGGCGACCTGATTCCGATCGCCGAGCGAGATGGTTTCAACGCGCTCGTGTCCTTCCCACTCCGACCGCACCACACCCGTGATCGGCAGGCCGTTCTTGATGGCAATGGGAGCGTAGAGATGCAAGAGATCGACGCCCGGTGGAATGTCGAATTCCCAGCCGATCCACACCAGCGTGTAGCCCTGCTGCAGCACAAAGTTGTCGCCGAACTCCGACTGAGAGCGCGGGTCCGTCGATCCCGAAGCCAGATTGAACGTGTTCAACATGGCTTTGCCGCCCCGGTTCGAGATCTCGACCAAGGCCGTCCCATTACCGCGGCCCGGATCGCGCGGCCGCAGGATATAGAGATCGGCTGCGAACTCGACCTTACCTTCCGCGTTGCGCGGCGCGAGGTCGATATCGGCGATGATGCGATTCGCGGCGAGCTTCGGATCCACGGCAAAATGCGCTTTACCAACGATCCGTTCATACGCGCCTGCCGAACCGAACGGAGCCCCGTCCAGAACGGCCGTGCGTTGGATCACCTCCACACTCGTAACCGCGGCGAACGATACGCAGGCGAACAGCGGGAGCAAGGCGAATGCGCGACGTGTCATTTGTCCATTGTACGGTTTGTGCCAAACTCGCGGTATGCATCATGGTGTTCACGCCAAGCCCGTCGCTCTAACCATCGCCGGGTCGGATCCGAGCGGAGGCGCGGGAATCCAGGCCGACTTGAAAACATTCCATCAGTTCGGCGTGTATGGCGAGGCGGCAGTGACGCTGCTCACCGTTCAGAACACCGTGAGCGTGCAGCAAGTCGAGTGCGTTTCCGCTGCTCTGGTTGTCCGGCAGATTCGCGCGGTGATCGGCGATATTCCGCCGGACGCGGCCAAGACGGGAGCGCTGGGGAATCGCGAGATCATCGAAGCCGTCGCGGATCTGGCCGCGGATTTTCCGTTTCCCCTGGTTGTCGATCCGGTGATCGTCAGTAAGCATGGCGCGAGACTGCTTGCGCCCGACGCCATCGAAGCGCTGAAGCAACGCTTGCTGCCGCGCGCCTTCCTGCTGACGCCGAATCTTGAAGAAGCCGCTGCTTTGAGCGGCATGGAGGTTCGCGATCTTGCCGGCATGCGTGACGCCGCTCGAAAACTTCGCGAGCTCGGCGCGCGCGCGGTGTTAGTCAAGGGCGGTCATTTGAGCGGCTGCGCCACCGACGTGCTGCTCGATGAAGGCGGATTCGTGGAGTTTCCGGCGGAACGAATCGAGACCCGGCACACTCACGGCACCGGATGTACGTATTCGGCTGCTATCACGGCCGGGCTGGCGCGGCATGACGCTCTCCCGGAGGCCATCCAGCAAGCGAAGCGTTACATCACCGAAGCTATTCGCACTAATCCTGGTCTGGGGGCGGGGGCGGGACCGTTGAATCATCACGCGGCTGGTCGGAAGGTTTAGGTTGGTCGGGCAGAATGAACGATGTCTCACCGGGCCGCAGCAGCTTCAGTTTCTTGCGGATCTCCAGTTCCTGCTCGGAGGGATTCTGCTGCAGCTTTTTGATGCGCGCGCCGCGATATTCATTCTCGCGCTGGAGCGCGGCGTTCTGCTCCTCCAATTGACGGATCTCGCCCCACTTCTGGCGCAGCGCGGGAATGCCTTGGGGGCCGCGCAAGGAGAAGTAGCCGAACGCGGCCACCAGGGCAAAGACAATCAGGAAGGCAACGCGAGGGAGGGAGTTCTTTATTCGCAAACGATATGAGTCCTACATTTGTTTATAATCCTGTTTTGACGAAACGTCCAGTGAATGATCGAAGAAAAATGCGATGACCGACAAAATTGTGGTCTTGAGCGCTTGCGCGTCCCCGGAAGAGGCGGACCGAATCGCGCGCGCGTTGGTGGAAAAACGGCTGGCGGCGTGTGTCAACGTGCTGCCGGCCATGCGAAGCGTCTATCGCTGGAAAGATGCCGTCGAAAACGAGCAGGAGACGCTGTTGATCATCAAGTCGAGCCGCGGATTGTTCGATGCGCTGCGCGCGCAGATCGAGAAGATGCATTCGTACGAGGTACCGGAAGTCATTGCGCTTCCCATCGTGGCGGGCGCGGAAGGATATCTCGAATGGATGGGCCGCGTGTTAGCCGAAGATCCCGAATCGTGAAAGGTCGGCTCGGGCGACGCTCAGCTTAACTTCGGCAGCTGCAGCAGGTACTTACAGATGGCGTCCAGATCCTCCGGGCTGAATTTGTACGGAGGCATGATGGTGCCTCTGGACGTGCCCTGCGGATCGCGGAAGTGCTGCTCCATCCAGGCGCGGTCATGGCGCTGTCCGACGCCGTCGAGCGCCGGCCCCAGCTTCATTCCAACTCCGGCCACCTGATGGCAGGTGCCGCAATGATTGGCCTGATACACCAGCGCGCCTTGGACCACGTAATCCGGCGCGGCTTGAATCAAGGCTTCATTTTGGGGCGTCAGCTTCATCACGAAGGCTGAAAGGGAAGTGAGTTGCGCGTCGGCGAGCTGGACCGGAGGCATCGAGCTACCAGGCACGACCTTGGCGGGATCCTTGAAGTGGGGAATTAGCCAAGTTGCGTTCCGATGGTCGACCGGCATTTGCGTCAGATCGGGACCCACGCCCTTCTTTCCGGCGCCGGGATGGCAGGCCTTGCAGTTCTGTTTGCGATAGTAAACCAACCCTTCGAGCTCCAGAGGCGAAAGTTGCTGCCAGGGTTGCACGCCGGTTTCGTTTTCCGCGGTAACCACCAGCCCGTTTTCTTCCGGATTGGGAGGCGTGGTCATGACAGCGGCGGCGGTCAAGCTCGTCCAGGCCAGCGCGGCCAGGAAAACGGCCGCGAACGCGAATGTCCGCTTACCGAGCCGCACCAAGGGACCGCGATCGATGAACGGAACCAGGAACAATGTCAGCACCGCGACGCCGGGCAGAACCACCGCGCCCAAAACTTCGAGCGGACCCTTGAAGAACTTGATGGTCTGAAACAGGAACAGGAAATACCATTCCGGCCGGGGCGTGAAGGAGGTATCGGTGGGGTCCGCCAGTTTGCCCAGCGGCGCCTCCGCCACCACGGCCAGTACAAACAAAATGATAAACGCAGTAGCGACGCCGATCGTGTCTTTAAACACCTGCCCGGGGAAAAACTTCTTGCGCGGCGCGATATCGCCCACCGCGGGAGCTACGCCGTGCTTTCGAACCAGGAAAATATGAATGCCGATCAGGATGATCACCAGCGGCGGCAAAAGGATGGTATGCGCCGCGTAAAAGCGCGAGAAGGTGACTCTGCTGACCCCTTCCTCGCTTCCGAGCAAGCGCGTCAGATACGGTCCCAGAACCGGGGCCGAGCCGGTGATTTGCGTGGTCACTACGGTGCCCCAATAGGCGCGATTGTCCCAAGGGAGCAGGTAGCCGGTGAGACCGAATACCAGCACAATCAGGAGCAACACCACGCCCACCATCCAGGTAGCCTCGCGGGGCTTCTTGTATGCGCCGTAAATGAACACCTGCACCATGTGCAGCACCACGATGATGAGCATCATGCTGGCGCCCCAGTGATGGAGGCCGCGGATTAGTTTGCCGCCGGTCAGCTCCAGCATGATGTACCGGACGCTGTTGTAGGAATCGCCGGGAGTCGCGGCGAAGTTAAATGCCAGCAGACCGCCGGTAAACACCTGGATCACGAAGAAAAAGACGGCGGTGCTTCCGATAATCTGATGCCAGCCGCTCGAGGCCGGAATGTCCTCGTACAGAAAACTCCGGATAGCGGTTTCGATACCGGTGCGATTCTCCAGCCACTCGATGATTTTATGCATGGGGCTCCGCGGGTCCGATTTCAAGGATTCCGGCTTCGACCTTCACCGCGTAACGGTCGAGCGGACGGGGAGCCGGCCCGCCGAGCACCTTGCCGTCGATCGAGAACGCCGAGGTATGACAGGGGCAAATGAATGTGTGGGAAGGATCGTCCCAGTGGTAGGCGCATCCCAGGTGCGTGCAATTGGGCGTGAACGCGATCACCTGATTATCCGGCTGCTTCACCACCCAGGCCGTCGCTTTTTCGGTAACTACTTGCCAGCCGTCCGCGCGGCTCCGTTGAAACGAAATCTCGGTGGGCTTGCCGGCTGGAATCGTGGATAGATCCGCGGTCTTCACCCAGGTGCTGGCTTTGCGAGCCTTAGGAGGAAACAGCAGATAGACGGCTGCCGGGATGGCCAACGCCGCCCCGATGACGCCCATGATCCCGTTGATCAGAAGGATATAAAAAGTTCGGCGTGTGGGGGACACATCCTCCGCCGATTCGTGGGAGTGATTTTCTTCCATTGCCAGTCACTTAATTTACTCTGTGACTCCGCCACGGGTCAACTGGAATGTTTCAGGGGACCGGCAACGCCCTACAGAGCCCCTTCGCCGCGGTCGTCGTTGCGGATGCGGATGGCTTCCGCTACATCGTATACGAAGACCTTTCCGTCGCCGATCTTTCCCGTCCGGGCGCTGTTCACCACCGTCTGGATCACCTCATTGGCGCGCTCATCGGCAACCACCATCTCGAGTTTCACCTTGGGCAACAGGTCCACCTGGTATTCCATGCCGCGATAGATTTCTTTGTGGCCCTTCTGGCGGCCGTGTCCCCGGACCTCGGTGATGGTCATGCCGTCGATTCCGATGGATTTCAGCGCTTCCTTGACGTCCTCCAGCTTGTGGGGCTGGATGATGGCTTCAATTTTTTTCATGGCAGATTCGATCTTGGGGCTACGCTTCGAGATTATAACCCTCTTCGCCGTGCATGCTGATGTCCAACCCTTCCAGTTCGGCTTCCGGCGTCGCTCGGACGCCCAAGAGCACATCGCAGATCTTGAGTATGATCAGCGTGCCCACGATCGCCAAGCCCCAGGAGATCAGAACGCCGACCGCTTGATTCAAGACTTGACCGGCGTGGCCATCCACCATTCCAAGCGGAAGTAGCTTGCCGTTGGCATCCTTGAAGCCGTCATTCACGGCGTTGGTGGCAAATACGCCGGTGAGTAGAGCACCCAACGTTCCGCCCGCGCCATGCACACCGAACGCGTCCAGTGTGTCGTCGTAGCCGAACTTGCTCTTGACGATGGTCACCATGAGGAAGCAGACGACACCCGCCAGGAAGCCAATCAGCAGGGCGGGAAAGGGCTGCACGAAGCCGGAAGCGGGAGTAATGGCCACCAGGCCCGCCACCGCGCCCGAAATCGCGCCCAACACGCTCGGCTTGCCGTTACGCAGCCACTCCGCCAGCATCCAGCCCAGTACCGCCGCGGCGGTGGCGAAGTGAGTGGCGATGAATGCGCTGGTGGCGAGCGACGAAGCGGCGACGGCGCTGCCCGCATTGAAGCCAAACCAGCCCACCCACAACAGGCACGCCCCAATCACGCTGAGGACAATGCTGTGGGGCTTCATCGGCTCCGAACCGTAGCCCTTGCGCTTGCCGAGATACAGGGCGCAGACCAGCGCCGAAACGCCCGAGCTGATGTGGACGACAGTCCCTCCGGCGAAATCGAAACAAGGAATCCGTCCGCCCAGCGCCGCGTTTAGAAATCCGCCCTTACCCCAGACCATGTGCGCGAGAGGAAAATACACGATCAGCGCCCACAGCACTGAAAACAGCAGCATGGCGCTGAATTTCATGCGCTCGGCGAAAGCGCCGGAGATAAGGGCCGGCGTGATGATGGCGAACATGAGCTGGTACACCATGTAGGTTTGGTGCGGAATGGTGGGAGCGTAATCTGGATTGGGCGCGCTTCCCACGCCGTTCAGGAACAAATACCGCAGATCTCCGATAAAAGGCCAGCCTTCGCCGAACGCCAGACTGTATCCCACGATGGCCCACAGCACGCTGATCACGGCCATCAGGATGAAGCTGTGCATCATGGTGCTCAGCACATTCTTGCGACGAACCAAGCCGCCATAAAAGAGCGCCAAACCGGGCCCGGTCATCATCAAGACCAGGGCCGCGCTGGTGAGCATCCAGGCATTGTCGCCGGCGCTCTGAGCCGACTTTACGGCCGCCTCCAGGTTGTTGAGGCGAGCGTCGGTGGACGGGGCAACCGACTGCGCCAGGGAAAGCACCGGAATCAGCAGCAGGACCCATCTTCGAAGCGGCATAGTTCTTGATGATATACCGAGTGGCCTTGGATTCGCGCGGTAAATGGAGAAAAAACTTCTATACGATGAATCAGTAGTTTCTATTGGCTGGTGTCTTCAGGCGCTTGGGCAGGCTCATGCGCCTTCCACTGAAGGCCGCCGGCAAACTGCAAGCCGATCAAGTACTTAGACCCCTGCCTCACACACCGCCGAACCGACCCGGTACCGTGCAGCTTCAAGCCTTCAGCTCGAAAGTTGACAAAGTACCTTCTCCGATTTTGGCGGCCAACTCCAACCGCATCCCAGCCTGGGAGACATCTACCGTATAGCCGCTCAGAAAATTATCGTTGCCGAACGATCTTTCCAGGTGATTTGAACCGGGACTCTCCGTTCGACGCGGTCATGCCGACGAAGACCATGTTCAGCCATTCGGTCTAGTACCGTTATACCTTGCCCGATCGTTTGTCGCGCACCTGGCAATTCCACCGTCACGCTTTGGCCGATGTATTCTGGGGGAAGTGCACAGCGCCGTTCTCTTCGAAACGCCGGAACAGATCTTCACGCGAGTTTTTTCCCAACTGAAACCGCGGACGCCGGCGCCGCCCGTCCACGTGGAATTCCGCAAATATGCCAACGCCAACAGCATTATTCGATGGGACGATTCCGGTCTGAACGTCAGGATCACGGACGTCTTAGAGGGCGCCCCTGCCGGGATACTGGAAGCCCTGGCCCACATCCTCCTTTCTAAACTTGTGCGGCGGCCCGTTCCAAAAATCCAGGCGGAGCGATACCGGCGCTATTTGAATCGCAAGGAGATGCGCCGCAGTTTGCAGCTCGTGCAGCAGGCGCGCGGCCGGAAATTCGTTTCGGGAGGCAAGGGGGGATGCTATGACCTCGATTCGATTTTCGAAGATCTGAATTTGCGTTATTTTCACGGCCTGATGGCGCGCCCGCTGCTGGGCTGGAGCCGTCGTCCGTCGCGCGCCTTGCTCGGACACTACGATCCTTCCCACAACGCGATTATCATCAGCAGCCTGCTGGACAGAAGCTCCGTGCCCCGTCTGGCGGTGGAATACGTGCTGTTCCACGAGATTCTGCACCTCCGGTTTCCGGTGGAACATCGCGGCGCCCGCCGATGCGTGCATACGCGCGAGTTCAAGGAAGCCGAAGCGGAGTTCCTGTCGCAAAAAGAAGCCAAGGAACTCCTAAAGAGCATCTGTTCCTGAGTAGAAAAGCGCGCGGCCGCGCAATCTCTCGGAGCTACGCCGGCGCGCTGTCGATCCGACGCGCGGCTAATTCCCGAACCTGATCACCCATTTGCTCGAGCGAGTGAAAGAGCCGAGGTACGTCCAGCGCGGTCCAACCCCAGGGGTAAAAAGCTACCTTGCAGCGGATCGCCCAAACGGAAAAGAAAAACATCGCGTGTTGACGCCGGAGCGCCCGCGCAAACGCGGGACGGTCCATGGGCGAATAGATCAAAATCCACTTCGCGACCTCGTGCAACCGATTGAAATCGCGAGTAAGCAGGCGTAAATATCCGTTGAAAACCTTGCGGCGCCGGGCTAGCAGCGTCTTGGCAATCCGAGGATCATATCCGGGCTGGGACGCCAGGAACGTGAAATCCGTTCGATCCAGCAACCGCTCCATGGGAGCATAGGTCGCCAGGGAGAACGTGTCCAGCCACGCCGGGTCCACTGGCCGTGTGCCCGACCGAACGGCCAGTTTCCACAACAGGAAACCGAAGCCGGCGGCGAAAATTGCTAAGGCGACTGAAATGGATAGGTACATCATGGTCGGAAAGGTGTCTCCACCACCTCAGCTAGCTTATCGGATTCTTTAGCACAAATCAAATCCCTTTCAGCCGGTATTTTTACGAGGTATTGGAAAAACGCTTTGAGCTTATTTACGTCCGGCACGAAGTAGACTAGCATTTATGGCTTGCAGGCGGGAAAGTACTCGCTCTTCGTCTTCCGGTTTCCAATGGTGGCCCAAGGTGATAGCAGCGCCGCTCTCGCCCCGGCGGCTCAACGCAAACGTCCAAAATAGCAGGCAAGCGGTAGCAGCCACGATGCGCAGGGTATCGAACTGCCGAAGCCAACGGTTATCCACGTTGCTGATGAACAGCGCGGCGGCTTTTATCAGAAAGTAAAAGGCATAGCCAATGGAATACACAACCGCATTGCGGCTTAAGTGGATGGGATAATAGAGCAAGAAAACGCTGATCAGGATTACGAACACCACCAGGCTGGAGACCGCCACGCGTTCAAATATAAGAAAACGCGCCACCGTGGATCCTGGGGTTTTCTCAAACACCAAAAGCAATGCTGAAAAGCCAATGGCAAGGGCCAGCGTGATTTTGATGTACCTTCGCGATGCGCTGGCAATGCCGGCCAGATCACGCAGAACAATTGAGTAAAGTTCCAAAACAACTAGCGAGTAGGAACAAGCGATCAACCCCTCCGTTACTAGAAAAGCGTCTCGATAAGCGTTGGTATGGAATGGGACCGAACTGAGGACGATGGCTTGGGCTATAAGCAGAAGGAGATAAATGAAGAAGTAGACGTAAATGCGGTACAGTCCCGTCCAGAAGAAACGCACGCACAGTCCGACGACCGCCGCAGCCTGAAGAGCAAGAAGGAACTGCTGCTCAGAAGGGAACCGATGCATAAGGCTGAGTTACTAGCGATATTCACTCACTAGCTTATCATCTAGCTCCCCCAGAGCAAGATGAGGTCAGCGCGCCAGGAACTGCCCGCAAGGGTCGCAATCGGGCGTGGGATAGTCGTGCGCCGAAACCGTGGCAACGAGGGCGAACGTAAGACCGGCAAGCAACAATAATTTCTTGAGCATGGGTAGCAATCTCCTGTTGGTTTTTTCTAACTGCTGAGTTTGAAACTCGGAGTTAGAGTAAAGGCGATCCGCGTCCAACGGGGAAACGGCCTAAACCATTTCGGAAAGCAGAACATTGCTACCGTCCTGACACTGGAATTTGGAGGATTCCATCCCAAGGCGTTTAGGTGTATGATTCGATATCAGATGAGGAGTACGAAAGATACTCCGCACTTAAGCCGGGGTGCGGCCTCCGACCTGTGGCGCAATACGCTTTCGCAAATCCCGTCTCTGTTCGGGAAGTTGGTTTATCTTTCCTCTTTGCGCAATGCCAATAACGGTCGCTATGAACACCACGGACTAGCGCTTTTGTTTGGGGAAGACGAGGCGAACAAGGCGCTCAAGAAAAGCCACGCACAGGCGTTCGGGGAATGGCTTACCTTCAACCTGGAGCAACAAAAGGCGGATCTGGAAGTCTACTTCCGCGACATCACCGATGATCGCCACACCGTGCTGAAAACCTGGGTGAAACTCGCGCCCTACCGCAACTTGGTTCCCGCGTCGGCGAAGAAAGAGGACCGGCAGTTGTATGTCGCTGACTTGACGGCCATTCTCACGGTGCTTAAGAACGCGAGCGCCGCCGCCGGCCCTGGTCGAGACGCATCGCGATCCCCGAAACCTGGCCAATGACATCGATGTCGGCGGGATAGGCGTAAATTTGCGGGGGGCACGCCGACGCCGGGTGTGGCTGCAAAATTAGATGGTCGTCCGCCAAGTCGCACCAACCGCAGGCATAGCCTTTCCGGTGCTCCAGGAAATAGATGGGCCGCTCAAACTCGTTGCTCCAGCCCGTGTTGACGACTTTGCGAGCGGTCTCGTCGATCATGATGAAAGTTCCCGGCTGCAGCAGCGGGAACATGAACCAGTCCTCGGTACCGATGAATGCGTAGCGCTGGTCTTTAAGCCCAAGTGTTTCGAGGAACAACAGCGGCAGCTTGCCCCAGCGCTGAATCATCCGGCTCAAGTACATGGTTCGGCGAAGGTCGAGGCCTGGATCCAGGGCCAGTGGAAGCAGCGCTTCGCCATGGGCAGACGATTGAAAAGAAACCGGATGCGTGCTCGGAACCTCCGCCAGAGTGGAGTCCGCGGGCAGGCGCGCCAGCGAGATTCCGTACCACTCCAGGACCTCCAGGAGATCCAAGCGATAGATCGCGCACAGTGAATAAAGCTTGAATACCGTTGGAACCAACCCGCGATTCTCGATCTCCGAAACACGGTTAATCAGGACCGCAAATTCGTCGTTGTGATATTTGTCGGCGATCTTCAGACTGGCCTGTTCAACGTCGCGAACGCGTAAGTTGAGGCGTTCTCTGACTCGCCTTAGCTTCTGTCCGGGCTCCTCCATGCTATGATGCTTTTCCAGCACGTCTCGAACGGCGAGGCTGCCGGATTTACGATCGGCATCTGATACTTGTATTGGCTCGAATTATAACGGCCGGAAATCGAAAGAGCAAGGCAAAAAACGAGTTTTGTTCGGTTTTCCGAACAAAGGGGGCGGATCAAAATGCTTCTTTGCGGGCCGGGGCTTCGTTTTCCTCCTTCAGGGCCTGGAGAATCAACCAGCGACAAAGCTTTCCAACGGCGGAGCAATTCGTGACAAAGCCCACAAAGCGGCCATCGACTCGAACACGTCGGGGGCCTCGCGCCGGCATTCAGGGGGAATTAGGAGCGTTCAGCCAGGAAGCCGCGCGCCAATTACTAGGCGAACGCGCGGAAATCGTGCCCTACCAGAGATTCGAACAGGTCTTTCGAGCGCTCCGCAACGGGAGAATCGACGCCGCTGTGATTCCGATCGAAAATACGCTGGCCGGATCGGTTCATGAGAATTACGATCACCTGCTGCATTTCGACGTGCGGATCGCGGCTGAAACTAACGTCCGGATCGTGCACAATCTCATTGCGCCAGCGGGAACGCGGTTCAAGGACATCCGCAAGGTTTATTCCCATCCGGTCGCGCTCAATCAATGCCTTCGATTCTTTGCGCGGCATCCGAAAATGGAGCGGACCTCGTTCTACGACACCGCCGGCGCCGTGAAAATGGTGATGGCCGCCGGGCAAGCGGACGTCGCGGCGATCGGTTCGCGAGTGGCGGCGTCCATCTATGGAGGGAAGATTCTGCGGCGTTCCATCGAGGACGACCGTCATAACTTCACGCGATTCTTCTTGTTGTACCCGGCCAAGCGATTTCCTCGACAAGCCCAGGCGGCCAGCCCCTCCAAGACCTCGCTGGTGTTTACGACTCGGAACATTCCAGGAGCTTTATTTCGAGCCTTGAGCGCCTTCGCGCTGCGAGACCTGAGCCTGACCAAGATCGAGTCCCGGCCGCTGCACGGCAAGCCGTGGGAGTATCTGTTCTATCTCGATTTTCTGGGCCACCAGGACGAGCCGCGCGTCCAGAACGCGCTGGGGCATCTGAAGGAATTGGCCGATTTCCTGCGAGTGCTGGGGAGCTACCCGTTAGGGAGCTAACGGCGGGGCGTGAACTTCAATGCCGTATGGGTTGGAGAGAAGCCGCAAACCTTGATGTCGATGAGTCCGGCGGCGCGGCCTGCCTTGATCACGTCGTTCTGGGTGATTGCTTCGATGCCCTTCGGATACACGATCCAGACCGCTCCGTCGGATTGATAGGCCAGCTCAACCAGCTCTTCCTTGTTGTTGACGGCCAAAAAAACAAGATCCGGTTTGCTGCGCGTAGTGACGGCGCCTCGACTGGTGAGTTCGCGCCGAAAATCCGCGTCATGGCGGCCGATTAGTTTTACCTTGGTCCCCGGCTTCACGCCCAGCTTGTCCAGCCGGCTGGGTGGATTGCGGATGCGCGATGCCCATTTTTCGGCGGCATCGCCGAGATGGAAGACCGCCGAACCGTTCTCAAACTGAACGGCCAGCCTACCGGCCGATACTTGCATGTCGCGAATGCCTGCGAACGGAATCTTCAAGCGGAAATCGCCCCGGAAGACCAGCTCGGAAGTCTCGAGCAGCGCCTTGCCGAGAGACGATTCTTTGCCGAAATCAACGCGGCACTTGATGTCCTGGCCCATCGAGTGTTCATCTATCATGACACAGCGTTATCGAACGCGGCTCATTCCTAGTATTCTGTTGGTAAGTGCTTCGCAGCCTGCTGTTGTTCCTGTCGCGCCAGTCGTGGCTGCGTCACTGGATGGAAACCTCTTCGGCGGCTGATCGTCTGACGTCGCGCTTCATCGCGGGCTCGACGCTGGAGAGCGCGCTCGCGGTTTGCAGGCGCGTGAATGGCGATGGAATCCTGGTGAGTCTGGATCATTTGGGCGAAAGCGTCACGTCGCTGGACGAAGCGCAACGTTCGCGCGATACCTATTTCGCCGCGCTCGATCGAATCGCGGAACTGGGGATTCAGGGAACCGTGTCGGTTAAGCCCACTCAGCTCGGCTTGGACTTTTCGGAGGCCGAATGCGAGGCCAATGTAGAGCTGCTGGTGGAACGCGCCAAGGCGATCGGCGCCGCCGTCGAAATCGACATGGAATCGAGCGCGTACGTCGATCGGACACTCGCACTGGTATCTCACTTGCATGCCCGGCACGCGAGCGTCCGCGCGGTGATCCAAGCTTATCTTTATCGAAGCGAGAGCGACATCGAAGACTTGTGCCGCCAGGGCATCCCGGTCCGGCTCTGCAAGGGAGCTTACAAGGAGCCCTCCGACGTTGCCTTTCCGAAAAAGAAGGACCTCGACCAAAACTACGTTCACTTGATGATCCGGCTGCTGGATGCGGGCGCGTGCCCCGCTATCGCCAGCCACGACGAACGCATCATTCGGCGGGCGCTCGACTACGTAAGAGATCGAAAAATAAGGCCTGACAGCTTCGAATTTCAGATGCTCTACGGCATCCGCAGGGACCTGCAGCGAGAGTTGGTTCGCGAGGGCTATCGCTTGCGGCTCTATGTTCCGTATGGCAATGCGTGGTATCCATATTTTATGAGGCGTTTGGCGGAGCGACCGGCCAATGTGCTCTTCCTGATTCGTAATCTGTTGAAAAGCTGAAAGTGACCCGACAACAGCTCAAGGAAGCCGGAACCGGGGCCGAGAAAAAGGAGTCCAATGAATGTGAGGTACTGGGGTTTCTTGCTGGCGAAACTTGCGGCCTCGGCCGCGCTGATGTGGGCCGTATGGTCGCTCATCCGGCGGGGCTTCCCGCACCCTGCGATTTTCTTGGATTCCGAGCAGAATCCGTTCGCGCACGATCTGGGCTACACATCGGTGATGATGTTGTTCTTCTTGCTGTGCGTTGGGCTGGTATACGCCATGATTTGGGACCAACGCTATCGCTGCCGCACGTGCTTGCGCCGTCTCAGGATGCCGGTTGCGGCGGGATCGTGGCCCAACATGCTTTTGTTCGGCCAGCCACGCACAGAATACATTTGTCTGTACGGTCACGGCACGCTGAAAGTACCCGAAGTCGACTTGACCGGCGCCAAGAGCTCGGATTGGACTCCGCACGACGACGACATTTTTAAGGAACTGGAATCGCTGGAGGCTGGCCCCAAGTGAACTCCATCGCCCGCTGGGTGCGGGTGATCGCCGGGATCGCGGTGCTTGGAATTCTGGCCGCCATCTCGGTGCTCCTGGTGCCGCCTTACATATCGAATTGGAAGCTGCAACGCTACGTCAATGGACTGATTGACGATCCGTCCATGATCAATCGGTCTCCAGCGGCCATTCAGGCGCAGATCGCCGGCAAGGCCGCATCCCTGGGATTGCCGCTCCACGCGGAAGACGTGCGAGTGACAACTTCCGCCAACGCTTTTCGCATCGACGCGCTCTACGTGGTCCACGTGGATATCGCCGGATACTCCGTGGATCTGCACTTCCGGCCGGCCGCGGGAGGAAGCTAAGATTTCGGGCGTTTCGGCTTTTTGGGACCAGTAACCGTAGGAAAAAACGATAGACTGAAAGTATGGAAAAGGCAACGTTCGGGGCGGGATGTTTCTGGGGTGTGGAGGCGGCTTTTCGGGAAGTGAAAGGCGTTCTTTCCACAGCGGTCGGATACATGGGCGGGAAACTTTCAAGCCCTAGTTACCAGGATGTTTGCACGGACGAAACCGGGCACGCCGAGGTTGTGCAAGTGGAGTTTGACCCGGCGCAGGTATCCTACGACGACTTGCTTAGCGTGTTCTGGGAGAATCACGACCCAACCACGCTGAACCGGCAAGGTCCGGACGTGGGCACACAATACCGCTCGGCGATCTTCTTTCACAACGCGGAGCAAAAGGCGGCTGCCGAGGCGTCCAAGGAAGCGCTGGCTCGCTCGGGCCGTTATCGCCGTCCCGTCGTCACCGAGATCGTTCCGGCGCCCGAATTCTGGCGCGCTGAAGAATATCACCAGCAGTATCTCGAAAAACGCGGCCAAGCCCACTGCCGGATCTGATCACGGGCGAAGCTTCGGCGACACCGGAAGCTCCTTCAACTTCTCCATTTCGGCCAGGATGGCCTTCTGGCTGCGCGAGAAATAGTCGATGAGCAACGCAACGTCGGCGTCGCTGTAGTTTTCAACCAGCCGATCAATCGCTTTGCCGAACGATTGATAGGGGCCGGTTTCGGCCGCGCGCGCCTTCGGAGTGGGCCGCACATGGATCTTTCGCCGGTCCTTGGGGTCGGCTTCGCGGCGCGCTAGCCCGGCGCGCTCCAACCGGTCGATCACTCCGGTGACCGCGCCCGTCGTCAGGCCGCTCGCCTTGGCGATTTCCCCAGCCGTTATTACGTCGTTGAGCAATACCATTCCCAGGCACTCCAGGTCGGTGCTGTTAATCCCGAGCCTGGCGGCAACGGCCTCGCCGAAGAGCACCCCCAGTCCGCTGGCCTGCCGGCCAGCCAGGTTCAGGGCTTGCACCAACTCATCCCGGCGCGGGCGGCCATGGGCTTTTTTCTCTGGCATTCTATTTATCTTATTTGCTAAGATACCTATGGAGCGAGCAAATGACCAAAGAAGATAATAGCACGGCCATCAAGGTCCACGGCGACCGAGGCATGGAAGGCATGGTCGCGAAGTGGTACGCCGCCAACACGGGCAAGACGCTGGACGAATTCAGCAAGCTGGCGCGGCGAGTGGCGAATGAGCTCCCGCAGGGAAGTAATGTGCTCGAAGTCGCTCCGGGTCCGGGCTACTTTTGCGTCGAGCTCGCCAAGCTCGGTTCGTATTCCATCACCGGCCTCGATATCAGTCACACGTTCGTCGAAATCGCGAGCAAGAAAGCCGCCGAAGCGGGCGTCCGCGTGGACTTTCGGCAGGGCAGCGCGTCCAAAATGCCTTTCCCGGACGACACTTTCGACTTCCTGCTGTGCCGCGCGGCTTTCAAGAACTTCGGCGAGCCGGTTCGCGCGTTACAGGAGATGTGCCGCGTGCTAAAGCCCGGCGGGCGCGGCATTATCATCGATATGCGGCGGGATGCCGCGCCGGAATCGATGGACCGCGTCGTGAATACGATGGGATTGAGCGGCGTCGACAAATTCGCGACTAAACTGATCTTCCGATTTTTCCTGGTCAGGACTGCTTACACGAAGAAGCAATTCGAGCGAATGCTGGCGCAGGCGAACTTTCGAAACCTCGAAATTCGAGAAGAGGATATGGGCTTCGAAATTCTGCTGACCAAGTGACCAGGATCAGCGCCCGAACAAAGCCTCTACCGCGGCCACGATGATGCAAAGAATCGCGAATCCCAGGGTTCCGTATTGAATCCAGCCTTGGGTGGCATGCAGCAGTTCGCGCCAGATGTCGTATGAAGCCCCGAGACCAGGGGATTCCGGCGTACACGCGACTTCCGGCGGCGGTACCTCGACCGGCGCTTCTGACGCGATCTGGATTTCCGGAGATATCTCCAAGCGTTCCTATCTTGGAGGCTGGCGTAAAGAGGAAGAATAGGAAATTCAGCGCTTGAATACTATTACTGACCGGTGTTCGTACTAACAGGACTGGGCGGCCTATTCAATCCGCGACAAATCCCGCCGAAGCTCCCACCCATTCGAGATCGCGATTGTGATCCACGCCCATCATCGCTCCGCGACCCATCCGAACGATCGTGGTGACGGCTTCAGGTTGGTCGATCCAAACGTACATGATGCGCACTTCGGCTTTAGTCGGGCCACAAGGAGTTTCGATCACCGGCGCAAAATCGATCTTTTCCTGCAGGATGAAATTGTCCGGATTCGCGGCAGCCACTTGCTCGCGCGTCGGGCCGATGATCACTCCAAGTCCCGCGAATGAATACAGCGGCTTCAGGACATAGCGGTCAAGATCTTCGGGCGGCTCCTGCAGTTGGTTCAAGAACCACGTTTTTGGCACGCATTCATGACGCAGGTAGGGAATTGAGAACTTACTGATGCGGAAATACCAATTCGGATGACCGGCCCACTGGACGTCCAAGTGGTCGCGAAAGTCGAAAGGAGGCTGGATTTTCTTGCGTACCAGTTCGTCGACGATCACGCGATTGTAGATGCGGTGGATCGGCACGTCGTCGCCATAGAAAAGCCGGTTTCCCTGCTTGCGAATATCGGTGAGCGAAACGATCTTAGCGCCGTACTGCTTCTCGGTCAGCAAGAAATCGGGGAGCGTCTTTTGCTGGTAAGGCTCCACTTCCATCAGGATGACGTTCTCCGGATCGCAGTCTCCCAGAATGGCGTTTCTTAGCAGCGCCGCGTAGTCGCCGTCGATCAAGACCGAGCGCAGATCCGGGGCCAGGCCGTAGACATCGCGATAGGTTTGGGCCAGCACAGGCTGATAGGCATAAAGCGAAGGGAATCCCTGGATCTCGACCAGCTTCGGTTCTCCGCTCGCGTCAATGCCGAAATCGGCCTGGACGAAGAGCGGGTGCGAGCTTTCGCCGGGGACGTTGTACTCGGCCGGAATCGAGGCGGCGGACGCGGCCAGATACTCGGGCGTCGACAGTTGCGCGAGCAGTTCCCGGCCGTACCGCACCATTTTGTCGATCAGCGGGCGCGGAAAAAAGCAGGGGGTTTCGGCGTTGCGGAAGTGTATCTGAGTGCCCGCGCGCGCTTCGAGTTCTGCGAGAAACCGAGAGTACTTGGCGGGCGTAAAGCGCCGATTAAAATCGCGCCGAAGCTCGGGGACCATGGGGAAGAATCAGATCAGGAATTTCCCGGCAGCCATGATCTGCCGGTCGTCAGCCCAGATATCGAAATCGCGTCCGACCACGTCGATGTGCGTGCCCGACCACCAGTCGGCGCCGGTGTGCGCGCCGTAGGGATTGCCGAAAGCCATGTGAATGCCGGGCAACTTTTCGTCCTGGAGAATGTTGCCGATGACGCTTTTCAATCCGATGTTGGTGCCGATGGCGAATTCGCCGACACGGTCGCTGTTTTCGTCGGTGTGCGTGTATTGCCAGAACTCTTGCTGTAGCTCGCGATTGTCGGAGCGCGCCTCCACCAGCCTGCTCCCCTCGACGCGGATGGTGAGCGGAGTATCGCGGAGATCGCCGTATTTGGCGCACAAATAATCGCCCACCACGCCATCGATCACGAAAGTCCCGTTAACTTCCCCGGGAGTGGTGAACACTTCCCCGCCCGGAAGATTGCCCCACTTGTTGGGACTGATGATGCCGCTAGTCTTGACCCACTTGTAATTCTTGTTCAATCCAGCCGTGATGTCGGTGCCGGCGGCCGTGCGCGCGCGCACTTGACTCGCGGCGGTGGCGATCTCCCAGACGCGCAGGCTCAGCTCGTCTACGCGTTCGAAGTCGGCGCGCATCCCTTCCAGCATGATGCGCTTCTCGATGTTCACCATGTGCGCGTGGCGCATCCGCCGGCGGTTCACGACGTCGGTCATTTGCATGCGCGTGCGGAGCTCGTTCTGTTGCGCGACCACCGCGTAGATGCTGACCTGGCTCGATTCCATATCGTCCAAGATGACTTGCGGCATGTCGGACATGGGGCGCGCGGCGATCTCTTCCAGAACGAACGAACGGTAGGGCGCTCCTACATTCTCCAATTCGCGCACGATACTGGCGGCAATCTCGCGGGACGTATCGTCGGTGATCACCGTCACCTTTTCCGAAGGTTGTATGCGCAGGCAAACCTCGACCGCGTTGCGAGCGCCCGGCGTCAGCTCGGGATCGAAGGGCATGACGCTCAATTGTTGATTCGAGGTCATCCGCGGGAGCTCGCTTGCGCGTGATCGGGTTCCGAGAGACCGCATTCGGTCTCCTCGATCATGTAATCCACAACTTTTTTCAAGTCGCCGGTGGCCCGGAAAACCCGAAGCTGCCGTTCGGCGCCCGATCCCATCTCGAGAATTCTGTGAATGTAATTCATCTCTCTCCGCGATCCCAGTTCGTCGACGACGTCGTCGACCAGGTGCAGATATTCGTAGATCAGATCCCGCACCGGAACCTCCGTGCGTTTTCCGAAGTCGATCAGTTTACCTTCCAGACCATAGCGGGCGGCGCGCCACTTGTTTTCCATGATGAGCGCGCGTCGATACAGACGGAAGCCTTGATTAGCGGAATACAATTTGTACAGCTTCGCCACCGTGGCCTGGATCAAGGCCGCGATGGCGATGGTCTCTTCGGCGCGCATCGGAATATCGCATACCCGGAATTCGAGCGTCTGAAAGTGGGGATGAGGCCGGATGTCCCACCAGATTTTCTTGGCGTTGTCGATGCAGCGGGTTTCCACCAGCAGGTTCACGAAACTCTCGTACTCGCCCCAGCTTTGGAAGTAATCCGGAATGTTAGTGCGCGGAAACTTGTCGAAGACTTTGCAGCGATAGGATTTCAATCCGGTTTCCATGCCGAGCCAGAACGGCGAGTTGGTGGACAGCGCCAGGATGTGCGGCAGAAAATAGCGCGCCGCGTTCATCAACTGGATGGCGATCTCGCGATCCTCGACCCCGACGTGGACGTGCAGCCCGAAGATGAGATTCGCCCGCGCGACGATCTTCATGTCTTCGACGATATCGAGGTAGCGCTGATCGGGATAAATCTCCTGCTTGCGCCAGTCGGCGAAGGGATGCGTGCCCGCCGCGGCTAATCGCAGACCGCCGGCTTTGGCGAGCGAGATCATATCGCGCCGCAGTTGGAAGATTTCCGTGCGGGCCTGTTCGATATCCCGGCATACGCCGGTGCCGACCTCGATCACCGATTGGTGCATCTCGGGCTTCACCGATTCCTTGAGCAGCGCTTTCCCCTTCTCGATGATCTCCATGTCGATGTGGGAGCGAAGATCGCGCGTTTCCGGATCGATGGTCTGATATTCTTCCTCGATGCCGATGGTAAAGCTGGGTCGCATTTCGATTAGTCTCCCGCGGCGGCCGTTTGTTGGGGATTCAGGAATCCGGCCCAGCGCAGTTCTTTCATCACCTGTGGACCTAGGCGCGCCTGCTCGACGGCCAAGTCGGTTACGGCATCCACGATCCATTCGAAATTATCCGGACCCACGGAATGCAGGTCGGCGTCGGGGGCTGGATTCAAGAAATCGATCGCATACGGGGTGCCGTTCTGGACCGCGAATTCGACGGTGTTCAGATCGTAGCCGAGCGCCTGGCAAAGCTTCAGCCCATCGCGTACCACTCGCTCATGCAGGTCGATCGCCACGGGCCGCAGTTCGCGGACGTAGCGGTGCTCGTGCGGCTGTCGCGGATCGTATTGCATCACGTGGACCCGGCGCTGGCCTACCACGTAGCAGCGGAAGTACAGATCGAAATCGATGGCCTGCTGCAGAGTCATGCAAAGATCGCTGGATTGATCGTAAGCGGCGAATAGTTCGGCGGGCGAATCCACTTTGTAGACATGCTTCCAACCGCCTCCGCTGTAGGGCTTCAGAAACGCGGGAAAACCGACGTAGTCGAAGATTTCTTGCCAGTTGAGCGGGTAAATGAGATTGCGCATGGACTGATCGGTGGTGCCGGGCGGATTCTGTTTGTGCGGCAGAATCACAGTGCGCGGAACAGCGACGCCGATCTTGGATGCGAGCGCGTAGTTGAAGAATTT
>Ga0302325_10001637_pt1 | contig 56614 bp, 51 predicted proteins | sample Palsa_T0_2_FD_201948 | JGI IMG/M metagenome (GOLD analysis project Ga0302325, IMG submission 201948) | Peat permafrost microbial communities from Stordalen Mire near Abisko, Sweden - Palsa_T0_2 | ecosystem: Environmental > Terrestrial > Soil > Palsa > Peat permafrost | place: Sweden: Abisko... | reverse complement strand
AATTGGTCGCATGGCTTGCAGCCCGCCTGGAGGACTATCTCCGCGAAGAAAATGCCGCTCTGAGAGGCTGACAGCGTAAAACAGTGGCCACGGACCACTGTTTTCAGATTTTTTGCAGCCTCTGCACCTCATGCACACCGGGAATCTTCCGCAGCCCGGCCATGATTTGTTCGAGGTGTTTGAGGTCCGCGATGTCGAGGACGATCTCCACGCTGGCCTGGCTGTTTTCCGTGCGCGCCCCGATGTTGCGGATGTTGCTTTGTGCGTCGCCAATGACGCTGGTAATGTTTTTCAGCATCCCGAAGCGGTCGTCGCAATAAACAGTAAGCTTGACCGGGTACGCCGTGGGCGTGCTCTCGTCGCGGGCCCACTCTACGTCGATGCGGCGCTCGGGCTCGTACATTAAATTTGTAACGTTGGGACAGTTGACGGCGTGCACCGCGACTCCCTTGCCGCGGGTAATGTAGCCGACGATGCTTTCTCCACGAATCGGATTGCAACAGCGTGCGCGGTAGACCAGCATGTCTCCCTGGCCCTTGACCATGATGGCGTTGTGATCTCCAAAAACGCGGCGCACGACGCTGGCAATGGCTCCCGGCTGATTGCTCAATCCTTCCGCTTCAATGTCTCCCGCCATCGAAGGCGTGGCCCCCGCCGGCAACAAACGCGCCAGCACCTGCCGCGCCGAATATTTTCCGTAGCCGATGCCGGACATAAGATCATCCACCCGGCCCAGTCCATAAGCCGCGGCAACCTTTAGCAACTCATCGTCTTTGATTTCCTTGAGCGCGATCCGATACTTGCGTGCTTCCTTCTCGATCACCTTGCGGCCAATCTCAATCGCCCGCTCGCGCTGGTGCACGTTGAGCCAGTGTTTGATCTTGTTGCGTGAGCGCGAAGACTTGACCAGCCCAAGCCAGTCACGGCTGGGCTTGTGTCCCGCCTGCGTGAGGATCTCGACAATGTCTCCCGAGTGCAGTTTGTGACGCAGCGGCACCATGCGCCCATTCACCTTTGCTCCTACGCAAGTGTGACCGACTTCGGTGTGAATCGTGTACGCAAAGTCGACCGGCGTAGCGTCGCGCGGCAGCACGACGACCTTGCCCTTGGGCGTGAAGGTATAAACCTCTTCGGGATACAGATCGACCTTCAGCGCCGTAAGAAATTCGTTTGGATCGCTGACGTCGCGCTGCCACTCGACAACTTGCCGCAACCATGCCAGCCGCTGCTCGTCCTGCGCCGAGACTGGACCGTCCTTGTATTTCCAGTGCGCCGCAATGCCTTCTTCGGCCATCTTGTGCATCTCATCGGTGCGAATCTGAATTTCGAATGGCGTTCCGTCTTCTGTGATCACCGAGGTGTGCAGCGACTGGTAAAAATTCGGACGCGGCATGGCGATGAAATCCTTGATCCGCCCCGGCACCGGACGCCAGATGTTGTGAATAATTCCGAGCACCGCGTAGCAATCCTGGAGCGAGCGCGTGATCACGCGCATGGCGAAGAGGTCGTAAACCTGGTCCACCGAAATGTGTTGCCGTTGCAGCTTCTTATGAATGCTGAAGAGGCGCTTGATGCGGCTCTCCACGTTGGCCTGGATGCCTGCCTCTTTCAGCTTGTCGTTGATGATCGATTGCATCTTCGCAAGAAACGCTTCGCCCTGCTTCCGGCGCGCGTTGACCGCCTTCTCCACCTGCTCGTAGCCGGCGGGATCGAGAAAGCGGAAGCCGAGATCCTCGAGTTCGCCGCGAATCTTTCCCATTCCCAGGCGGTGCGCGATAGGAGCGTAGATCTCAAGTGTCTCCTCGGCAATCTTGCGCTGGCGGTCAGGTTGCAGGTGTTCGAGTGTGCGCATGTTGTGCAGACGGTCGGCCAGCTTGATGAGCACCACGCGAATGTCATCGACCATAGCCAGCATCATCTTGCGCAGGTTCTCGGCCTGCGCCTCCTCGCGCGTGGCGAAATCGATTTTGCTGATCTTGGTGACGCCTTCGACGATGTGCGCGACTTGCTCGCCAAATTCTTTGCGGATGTCGACGATGGTGACTGAGGTGTCTTCGACCGAGTCGTGCAGCAGGCCAGCCGAGATGGCGACCGGGTCCATCTTCATCTCAGCCAGCACCAGCGCGACTTCGAGCGGATGCACCAGATAAGGCTCGCCGGAGGCGCGGGTCTGGCCTTCGTGGTGCTTGAGAGAATAGTCGTAGGCTTTCTTAACAATGGTCAGATCGTCGTGCGGACGGTTTTCCTGAATCCGCTTCATCAGCTCGCGGAACTTGGTGAGCGTTAAAGCGGTGGTCGCGATCTGTTGGCGCAAGCTCGCCATGTAGGATTATAGCCCGCGGGTAGAACCAACTTGGGCGGAGGGCAACCGGACGCCTGTCTCGATTATACGTTTCCGGAGGACGGTGGCGCGCGAGGCGGTGGGTATTCCTGCCTCAGCACATGCTCTGTTGTCCCAAGGAGATTCAAATGTTGGTATATTTGCCCGATCATGCATCACCCCGCTGCAGCCCGCCGAAGGCGTTTGGCTTCTCTGCTGAAAGTCGCTTTGATTCTTTTCTGGCTGGTCGGGCCGACCTGGCTGAGTTCACAAGCGACTTCCGGAACAATCATTTCCGGGACAATCAAGGATCCATCGGGCGCCGTGATTGCTGATGCGCGCATCGAGATCAGCGGAGGGGAGCTGACCCAGCCGATTGTGCTTTCGTCCGATGGACTGGGCAACTTTGCGTCCCCGAACCTGAAACCTGGGACGTATTCGCTGCAGGTGACACGCGAGGGTTTCGAAGCCCTGGTGAAGACTGTGGACTTGGAGGAAGCAGTCCAACTTCAGCTGACACTTGCCATTGCCCAGCAGCGGGTGAGCGTCTCCGTTCCAGGGAAAGGCTCTGCGTTCGCCAACTCCGATCCGGTCTACCGGCAACTCCGCGAGATTGCGCTGGGGCAAACGTTTCGCTTCGACCATTACAGCTTGGACTGGGACACCGCCAACTTCCAGTTCCAGACAGGCACACTGACAATGTTGAGTCCGGTGAATGGCGTTGTAACGGGCGCGATCTTCATCGGGGAAGGACACTTCAATCTCAAACCCGTAACTACTCTCGATGCCCGCGAGCTCAGCCGGCGCACCGGGGCGGCCGAGGTGAACGAGGACTTCACGGAGGTGGTTTTTCGATTCACCCGAGAAGTGCGATTGAAACTTCTTCCCGGACTGGGAGACAAAACGGAGACCCCGGCCGAGGCAGCCGTCGTGTTCAGTCGCTGGCGAGAGAGGATGCGACAGCGCCAGGAGCGCGCTCTGGGCCTTACCCAGTTTCTGTTGGAGGGCGAAACCATGGACAACGTGGATGCGGACCTTTTGTCCGCAATCTACAATCCGGCGCATCCGGAATTTTTCAATGCATACCTCCACGGCAAGAAGCACAAAGATCTCCGTTTCTTTGTGAGGACTCGGGTCGGCGCGCTGCCCCAGCTCGACTCGCCGGAAGAGGTCGCACTCATCAACTTCGATCCAGAAGGAATGGACGATGGCGTCTGGTATCTGGCTCACCTGAAGTCTGAATACTTGAGCCGCATGGCAAATTCCCGTGAGGATCGCCGCTTATTTGCCACCCGGAGCTACAAGATCGAGACCGTCATCGCGAAGAACGGGCATCTGTTCGGCACCGCCGCGATCAGCTTTGCGCCGCTGGTCGCCGGAGAGAGAGTGCTGAAGTTTGGTTTGCTGCCGAATCTGCGAGTCACGCGAGTTACTGATGAGCAGGGCCAGGATCTTTATTTCATTCAGGAGAGCCGCAAAGAGGACGGTTCGTTTTACGCCATACTTCCCCAGGCGCCGGCCCTTGGCAAAGAACAATCGATCAGTGTCGAGTACGCGGGCGAGAAGGTCTTGGAAGAAGCGGGCGAAGGGAGTTTCTACGTCAGCGCGCGCACCTCGTGGTATCCCAACTTGAACGGATTTGGCGAGAAAGCTCTTTACGATCTTACCTTCAAAGTGCCGCGAAAATACAAAGTCATCAGCGTGGGGCACCTTAAAGGAGAGTCGATTGAGCAGGACCTGGCCGTCAGCCACTGGGTCACGCCGATCCCCGTGGCAGTCGCGGGATTCAACTACGGCGAGTATCAAAGGCTCGATCTGCCGGATGAACTCACGGGCTACAAGATTTCGGGCTACTACTTGAGTGAGCTGCCCGACAATCTGCGCCGGAATCGGGCGTTGCAGTCCCTGGCGCCCCGCAGCATGACGAAATATGCTCTGGAACAGGCGCGCGCGCAGTTGCAGATTTGTACCCTGTATTTCGGCAAGAGTCCTTATGAAGAGATCTACATCACGGAGCAGCCGAATTTTAATTTTGGGCAATCCTGGCCGAACCTGGTTTATCTCCCGATCTCCGCCTACACCGATTCGACACAAAGATGGGTGCTTTTCGGCTCGATCAACAGCAAATTCACCGGCTTCGTGCAGGAGGTAACGCCTCACGAAGTCTCCCATCAATGGTGGGGCCACGCTGTGGGCTGGGCTTCCTACCACGACCAGTGGCTATCGGAGGGTTTTGCGGAGTTCTCCGCAGGGCTGTTTCTGCAACAGGGCGTGACCGGAGACTGGCGGAAGGACTACCTCGAATTTTGGGATCGACTGCGCCTGCGCATTTTGGAGAAGAACAGTTACGGCATCGCTCCCAACGACGCCGGCCCTCTCTGGATGGGGGAGCGTTTGATCTCACCACGCACCGAAAGCGCCTACCAAAATGTGATTTATCCCAAGGGTGCTTACGTGCTGCAAATGCTGCGTTCGATGATGTACGACTCTGAGGATAAGGACAAGGCATTCATCGCCATGATGCATGACTTTGTGGAAAGCCATCGCGAGCAACCGGCGACCACTGAGTCGTTCAAGGCCATTGCAGAGAAGCATATGACCAAGCTGATGGACATTGGGAAGAATGGCCGCCTGGACTGGTTTTTCGACGAGTGGGTATACGGTACTCAAGTGCCGCGATACCACTTCGAGTACCAACTCACTCCGGGGGACGGCGGCAAAGTGAAGTTGCACATGACCATTACTCAGAGCGAGGTTGACGAGCACTTTGCCATGCTACTGCCGGTGTTCGTCGACTTTGGCAAGGGTATGGCGCGTTTTGGCCAACTCGGAATGGTCGGCAACAACACTCGCAGCGTCGACGTGACTCTGCCCGCCCAACCCAAAAAAGTCGCGCTGAATGCGTACAAGGAAGTATTGGAACGGTGAGCTTCACACACCTCCCTACTGACTGGAGCAATCATGAACGATTTGCACTCGACGGTTTCTTCAGTTCTTGCGCAACGCTACACTGCCAATGCCGCCCGCGTTCGCGAATTGGCCGCGCCCCTCACCAACGCCCAGTTCTGGCACAAGCCTTTTCCCTTTGGCAACAGCTTCGGCCACCTGGTTCTGCATTTGACCGGAAACTTGAATTACTACATCGGAGCTCAGATTGCGCAGACTGGCTACGTCCGCGACCGTCCGCGCGAATTCAACGATCCGCATCCTCCATCGAAACACGAAGCGCTCACACGCTTCGATGCAGCCGTGGATATGGTTCTGAAAACCATCCGTGCTCAATCGCCGGAAGACTGGTCTGCAGAATATTCGGGCGCTGGCACGGATGCCAGGAACCGCCTGGAAATGGCGGTGCAGTGCGCCGCCCACATCCAGCACCACATCGGCCAGATGATTTATCTGGGTTATGAGTTAGCCCAGCAAAAAGACGGGAGTTCAAGGTGAGGCACATCAGTTCGTATTTTGTTTTCTCTGTGCCGAAGGGTGTCTCTGTGGTGAAATGGTTCGGTGCAACTGAAACAAGCTCTCGCCTCAGCCATCGCCCACCTCACAGCGGACAATGTTCCCTCCCCGCGCATGAACGCCGAGTTGCTGCTCATGTTCACGCTGGGCTGCGACCGCGCCTATCTCTATGCACATCCCGAGCGCGAACACACCGCCGCGGAACAGAAACAATACGAAGCTGCCCTCGCCGAGCGCGCCCGCGGCGTTCCCGCGCAGTACATCACGGGCCACCAGGAGTTCTGGGGCATGGATCTCATCGTGTCGCCCGCAGTCCTGATTCCGCGCCCCGAAACTGAGCACGTAGTTGAAACCCTGTTAGAACTCGCCGCCCCGCCAGCCGCGGAGCGGCGCAAGAGTGCAGCCCACGGCGTAAGCCGTGGGGTTATTGCGGAAAAAGGGGAAGCTCCGGAGGAGCGAAAGAAGACGGCTCTTCGCATCGCCGATGTAGGCACCGGCTCTGGCTGCATAGCGCTAGCCCTGGCCAAAGAACTCCCGCACGCCGAAATCCACGCCATCGACATTTCCCCGGCCGCGCTCGAAGTCGCCCGCGCCAACGCCGCCCGCCATGAACTGGATTCCCGCGTCCGGTTCCACGAAGCCGACCTGCTTGCCGGATTCGAGAACAACTCTTTCGACTTCATCGTCTCCAATCCACCCTACGTCGGCGAGTCGGAAAAAGATCAAGTCCAACTCGAAGTCCGCAAGTGTGAGCCGCGCAACGCCGTGTTTGCCGGACCCACTGGAACAGAAGTGATTGCGCGTCTGATTCCGCAGGCACACGCTGCCCTCAAACCGGGAGGCTGGCTGGTCATGGAAATCAGCGGCACGATTGCGGAAGAAGTAACTGCATTACTGCGGGATTGGAACGACGTGCAGGTCCGGCCCGATCTGCAATCGATTCCGCGCGTAGCGCAAGCGCGGAAGTAATGAGGTTTTGTTCTTCTTAGCGCCCTTCGCGAGACCTTGGCGCACTTTGCGGCTAGCTTTTGTTCTTTGCTCGGCGACCCTACCGCGGAACCGACGCCGGCAAAATCTCTTCCACGTCGACAATACTCGTCGGATATGTGCCGGTATAGCAAGCCGAACAGTAGGAGGTTTTCTCTCCGTCGCCACAAGCTTTCTTGAGTCCCTCCAGCGAGAGATAGGCCAGCGAGTCGGCGCGAATGTACTCGCGAATCTCGTCGACCGATTTGTTGGCCCCGATCAGTTGATTTTTCGAAGGTGTGTCCACGCCGTAATAGCACGGCGAAATCGTCGGCGGACAGGAGATGCGCATGTGCACTTCCTTAGCCCCGGCACTCCGAATCATGCGAACAATTTTGCGGCTAGTCGTGCCGCGCACAATCGAATCGTCAATCAGCACTACCCGCTTGCCTTCCAGCAGCGAACGCACCGGATTCAGCTTCAGCTTCACCCCAAAGTCGCGCACGCTCTGGCTGGGCTCGATGAACGTACGTCCCACGTAGTGATTGCGGATCAAACCGAAGCGGAACGGAAGACCGCTCTCAGCCGCGTAACCCACCGCAGCGGTTACGCCCGAATCCGGTACGGGAACCACCAGATCGGCCTCCACCGGCGCTTCGCGCGCCAACTGTCGTCCCAGCTCTTCACGGCTGGTCTGCACGGCTCGGCCAAACACCACGCTGTCAGGCCGCGAAAAGTAAACGTGCTCGAAAATGCAGCTCGACTGCGGAGCAGTCGCGGCATAAAACCGTGAACTAATGCCTTCCGGCCCCACCACAATCAACTCTCCCGGCTTCACGTCGCGCTCGTAGGTCGCCCCAATCAGATCGAAGGCGCAAGTCTCCGAGGCGAAGACGATGGTGTCGCGCTTCTGCCCCTCCAGCGCCGGAATGCGGCCCATGGCCAGCGGCCGAAAGCCGCGCGGATCGCGCGCCGCGATGATCCGGTCCGGGCTCATCAACACCAGTGAAAACGCGCCTTCCACTTGCTGCAGCGCGTCCGCGATCGCCTCGGGCAGCGTTTGTTCCCGCGACAGCGCGATCAGGTGGACGATCACTTCTGTATCGCTGTTGGTCTGAAAGATCGATCCCTGGCGCTCCAGCCGGCTGCGAACCTCCGCCGCATTCGTCAGGTTGCCGTTGTGCGCCACCCCTATCGAACCCTTATTCGATTGCACCAGTATGGGCTGTGCATTGAGCAGCGCCGAATCGCCCGCAGTCGAGTAGCGCGTGTGCCCGATGGCGAGAGTTCCGCGTATCTTCGAGAGCACATCTTCGGTAAAGATGTCGGCCACAAGGCCCATCGCCTTGTGTACGCGGGAAGTCAGGCCATCCGAGGTGACAATCCCCGCCGACTCCTGCCCGCGATGCTGCAGCGCATGAAGGCCCAGGTAAGCGAGCTTCTCCGCCTCGGGGTGAGCGAAGATCGCCACTACACCGCACTCATCGTGGAATTTGTCAGAAATCAGCATTTCGCTTTTGGCCCTTAGCGTGAAATCTAAATTTCACCGCGGTACATGTGGGGACGGCCGCCCTCGGCTGTCCAGCGAGCGAAGCTCGCAGTTTGCTTCCGTGACCAGAACTCTCAATCCGCCGCCATCGATTCCGCATCGGTCCGCAAAGCAGATTCCAACGCAGATTCATAACCCTCGTTCAAATCTGAAACCGCCGCAGACACAACCACCCGCCCATCCAGAAAAATCTCCAGCCGCTCCGGAATCGTCTCCCCCAGCACATCCGCTGCGATTCCGTATTTCCCAGCCACCTCTTGGATTCGCCCAGCCTGCCCCGGGTCGCACGACAGCAAAATCCGGCTCGCATCTTCCCCAAACAGCACAAACTCGGCAGGAAGCCTGTTCGACCCCAGATTCAGCCGCGCACCTACGCCTTTCGCAAACGCCTTCTCCGCCAACGCCACGGCCAATCCGCCATCCGAGCAGTCATGCACCGATTCCACCAACCCCAGCTGAATCAACTCGATGACTGCCTTCTGCAGCTCCGCTTCCTTTTCCAGATCGAGTTCCGGAGGATACCCCCACAGCGCTCCCAGAACCTCCTTGGCGTATTCCGACGATCCGAACTCACTCTCCACATCGGTGATATCGGCTGCTTCGCCCGCGCGCAATAGCACGATCGTGCGTCCGGCGCCGGCAAAGTGCATCTTCGCAGCCTTATGCACGTCGTCGAGAATGCCCACCACGCCCAGCACCGGCGTGGGATAAATGCCCTCACCCAGCGTTTCGTTGTAAAAGCTGACGTTGCCGCCGGTGATCGGAATCTCAAGCTCCTCGCACGCCTTCGTGATGCCGTCGATGGTTTGTGAGAACTGCCACATAATGTGCGGCTTCTCTGGATTTCCGAAATTGAGGCAGTTGGTCGCGCCCACCGGCGTGGCGCCTGAACAAGCAACTTTTCGCGCGGCCTCGGCCACGGCATGCATCGCCCCCAGCCGCGGATCGAGATAGCACCAGCGCCCATTGCCATCGAGTGCCATCGCCAGCCCGCGCTGGGGTTCACCTGGATTCGGATTTTTGATGCGAATCACACCCGCGTCGCCCGCACCCGGCGCTTCCACCGTGTTGGTCTGCACCATATGGTCGTATTGCTGCCATACCCAGCGCTTGCCGCAGGTGTTCGGGCTCGCAAGAAGCCGATTCAGATGATGTGTGAGATCAACTGGAACTCCGCCTTGGGATGGGCTTGGGAAGGGCACGGCTTCAGCCGTGCCGCTAGGCGTCACAAAAGATAAGGGCTTTAGCCCCTGAGGTTCGCCGCCCTCAGCGGCTGAAGCCGCATTCCGCTCCGAGCCTTTTACGGCACGACTAAAGTCGTGCCCTTCCCGGCCCGCCCCGCTTCCCAGCTTGATCCACTCCGGCATCTCGCGTGGCACAGGCGGTTCCCACCGCGCCAGCGGACGCTTGTACACCGGCGCATCATCCGTCAGCGCCTGATTCGGAATCTCAGCTACAACCTGGCCGTGCTGGAGCACGCGCAACTTGTTGTCGGTCGTGACCCTGCCGACTTCCACCGCATCGAGCCCCCACTTTTCGAAAACGTGGAACACTTCCTGCTCGCGGCCCTTCTGCGCCACCAGCAGCATGCGCTCCTGCGACTCGCTCAGCATGATTTCGTATGCCGTCATGCCGGTTTCGCGCTGTGGCACGCGGTCAAGCTCAATCTCAATGCCGACGCCGCCGCGCCCGCCCATCTCACAAGTCGAGCAGGTCAGGCCCGCCGCGCCCATATCCTGAATGCCGACGATAGCTCCAGTCTTCATGGCTTCGAGGCAGGCTTCCAGCAGCAACTTCTCCAGGAACGGGTCGCCGACCTGTACGTTCGGGCGCTTCGCTTCCGAGGCCTCACTGAATTCTTCGCTGGCCATGGTCGCGCCGTGGATGCCGTCGCGCCCAGTCTTAGCGCCAACGTAAATCACCGGATTGCCTTCGCCCGCGGCCCGCGCGTAAAAAATTTCATCCTTGCGAACCAGGCCCATGGCGAAGGCGTTCACCAGCGGGTTGCCGGAGTAACATGGCTCGAACTTGGTTTCGCCGCCCAGGTTGGGCACGCCGAAGCAGTTGCCGTAAGAGGCAACGCCACTGACCACGCCTTCGAGGATCGAGTGATTGCGATGAATCTCAGATTGCGTAGCGGGGGACGCATTCGTCCGCCCGTCCACATTTTCCTCCCGGCCCCGGACGAATGCGTCCGGGGCTACGTGTGACGTGATCGGGCCAAACCTTAGCGAATCCATCACCGCCACCGGTCTTGCGCCCATGGTGAAAATATCCCGCAGAATTCCACCCACGCCCGTGGTTGCGCCCTGAAACGGCTCGATGAACGACGGATGATTATGCGACTCAATCTTGAACGCGCAGGCCCAGCCATCGCCGATGTCGATGATGCCGGCGTTCTCGCCCGGTCCTTGCAATACGCGTTTGCTGCGTGTGGGCAGGCGCTTCAAATGCACCCGCGACGATTTGTACGAACAGTGCTCGCTCCACATCACGCTGAAGATGCCGAGCTCGGTGCGCGTGGGCTCGCGTTGTCCGAGAAGCTGCTTGATCTTTTCATACTCGTCCAATGTGAGGCCGTGCTGCCGGAGAGTCTCCGGAGGGAAGGCAGAAATCGTAGAGGTGGTCATGGGGAAGCTCTATTGTCGCATTTTGAAGCCCGTGGAGGAAGGGCGGTTTGCAGGACTGGGAAAGCCTCCCGCTGGACCCTCGAAAAGCTGACCCTTGAAAAGCTGACGCTTGAAAATCTGCAGCGGGCGGCCTTGCGGTAAGATTTGAGGCAGATGAAATCCATCATCGTAGGAACGGCGGGACACATCGACCACGGTAAGACGGCGTTGGTGAAGGCGCTGACCGGTATCGACGCCGACCGGCTGGAGGAAGAAAAGCGGCGCGGCATCACCATTGATCTTGGCTTCGCGCACATGGAGTTGCCGGGGTCAGGCGGGGAAACTCTCCGGCTGGGCTTCGTCGACGTCCCAGGGCACGAGCGTTTTGTGCGCAATATGCTGGCGGGCGTGGGCGGCATCGATCTGGTTCTGCTGGTAATTGCGGCGGATGAGGCGATCAAGCCGCAGACGCGGGAGCATTTTGACATCCTGCAACTGCTTAAGGTGCGGCGCGGCATCACGGTGCTCACCAAATCCGACGCCGTCGATGCGGAGACGCTTGAAGTGGTGCGACTGGAAGTGGAGGAGTTCCTGCGCGGAACATTCCTGGAGACATCGAAATCTCCCATGGTCGCCGTGAGTTCTTTGACCGGTGCGGGACTGGATGAACTGAAACGGGCGATAGTCGCGGTGGCGGCCCAGGCGCAGCCGCGGGATTCGCGCTCGCTCGCCCGCTTGCCGATCGACCGCGTCTTCACCATGAAGGGCTTCGGCACGGTAGTGACAGGAACTCTAATCGCGGGGACGATGCGCCGCGAAGATGAGCTGGAAGTTTTTCCAACCGGCCGGAAAGTGCGCGCGCGTGGCGTGCAGGTGCACGGGCAAGCGGCGGAAGCGGCCCTCGCCGGGCAGCGGACGGCGCTGAACGTGGTGGGCGCAAGCACGGAAGACGTGGCCCGAGGCATGACCCTGGCTCCTCCGGCGACGTTTGAGGCAACATCGCGCGCGGACGTGCGCTTGCGCTTGTTATCTTCGGCGCCCCGCCCGCTCAGGGATCGGGCGCGGGTCCATTTTCATTCGTACACGATGGAAAGCGTGGCGGAGATCGTTTTGTACCGGTCGAAAGAACCGGATTCATCCCCTGCCAGGAATACAAAGATCGGGCCTCCACAACTTCTGCCCGGCCAGGAAACGTTCGCGCGCCTGAAACTGCCAGAAGCGGCGATGCTTCTGCCGGGAGACCGATTCATCATCCGGCAACTGTCGCCGGTGGTGACGATCGGAGGCGGAGTCGTGTTGGATTCGGCGCCGATGCGGCGTACGCCCGCGCTGGCTGACTTCTTGGGAGTCTTGGCAGAGGGGAGCGCTGAAAGAATTCTGCTAGCGCGAATTGCGCGACGGCTCCAGGAGGGAATTTCGATATCGAACCTGGTTGCCGAAACTGGTTGGACGAAGAGCACGATCGAAATGCAACTGGCTGAGCCCTTGCGGCAAGGGCAGGTGTTGCGGATCGGCGATCGACTGGTCCATGCTCCCGCAATTTCCCGGCTTCAACTACTCATCCTGAGCACGGTTGAGGACTTTCACAAAAGGAATCCTCTTGTGGGCGGAGTTGCTAAGGAACAGCTGCGCGAGCAGGCCGGTGCGTCCGTCGAAGTCTTCGACGCCGTTCTCGGCGGGTTGGTTCGCGACAAGAAGCTTGAAGTCGCCGGAGACTTGGCGCGGCTTCCGGGGCACGGCGTCGTGATGAAAGATGAAGAAGCGGAATCGAAACAGATCATCGAGCAAGCTTTCGGCAACGCCGGGCTGAAAGTCCCCGCGCTGCATGAAGTGATCGCCGGGCTCAAGGTGGACAAAACGCGGGCGCAGAAAATTGTCACTCTGTTGCTGCGGGATAAGGTGCTGATCAAGATCTCCGACGAGTTGGTTTTTCACCGCATCGCGCTCGAACAATTGCGGCGGCAGATGACGGCTTACAAGGAGAAGTCATCCAGCATCGATGTGGCGAAATTCAAAGAGTTAACCGGCGTTAGCCGCAAGTATGCCATTCCTCTGCTGGAATACCTCGATCGCGAGCGGGTGACGAAACGCGTCGGTGATGCTCGAACGATTCTCTAAATTTTTTCTTCCGCGAATTCCAGTTCCAATCCCAGCGGATCCGTGACGCGATTGGTAAGGTTCGCCAGGCCGGCGAGCATATGCAGGTCGACAATCTCCGGTTCGGAATAGTGTTTCTTCAGTTCATCGAAGTCCGTTTCCGTGATTTCGTGCGGGGCGCGCGTCAACCTCTCGACATAATTCAGCGCCACCCGCTCCTTTTCGGAATAGTTTCCTGCCTTGAGCGCCGAATAGTCCTCAGAAGTAAGCCCCACCCGCTTCGACGATGCGATGTGGTGTTGCGCGCAGTAGCGGCACCCGTTGATGAAGGAGATTCGTAGGTAGATGAGTTCGTATAACTTCCGGTCGAGCGAGCGTCCTACGCTGGCGTAGAAGCTTAGAAAATTCTTAAGCATCTCTGGGCGATGGGCCAGAGCTTTTTGTACGTTGCCCGGCTTACCGCGGAGCATTGCGTCGTAAATCTCGCGAACTTCCGGAGATGCTGATTCCGGGGCGATCAAGCTGATGCGTGCCATCGAACCCTCCGAGACATGAGTAGATCTCACTCATGATAGATGAATCGTGGACGCGACGCGACGAGTGTAGCTTTCAATCCTCGTCTCCTGGTACTGCAGAAAAACCTCGGCACTGCCGATATACCTGTAGAGTGTCTGTCCTATGAAGACGACTGGCTTCGTCATGCTTCTGGTTTGCTCGGCGCTGTTGTTGGCGATCGGGCAGAACAGCGGCGATTCGGGCGCCCGCTCGACCCTTCTTGCCCTGGAGCATGCTTGGGACCAGGCGCTGGAACGCAGAGATGTCAAGGCGCTCGCCGCAATCTTTGACAATTCTCTGGTGTACGTTGACTTCGACGGAAAGCTTTTGACGAAAGCGGATTACCTGGCCCGGGTAAAGTCGAACACCATCCCCATGGATCAAATTGTGGCGGAACAAATGAGCGTGCAAATGTTTGGAGACACTGCAATCGTGGTTGGAACTTACCGGGTCAAGGGCGTAGAAAATGGGAAACCATACCTGCGGCGAGGCCGCTTCACTGACACTTGGATATTCACGGCTGGACATTGGATGTGCGTCGCTTCCGAGGCGACGCCGATTCTGCACTGAGAGCGGGTGCAGAACCATAACCTGCGGTGGACTGCCACCATGCTTTCCTTGCTGTGGGACAAAGATCAGGAACTGAGATGTGGAAGCCATTTTACGTTTTCCTGGTGCTGCTGACGCCACTTCGACTTGGTGCTCAGAACAAAGTTCAGCTCGATGCCGAGCAGGCTAGAATTCTTTCGCTGGAGAATGCGTGGGACCGGGCAGTAAAGCAAAAAGACGCAGCCGCCCTTCAGATGCTGCTCGCGCCGGAACTGGTCTACGTCGATTATGATGGCAAGCTGATGGACAAAGCGGAATACTTGTCCAGCGTCCAATCGCGCGCGCTGCATCCCGAGCGGATCGTGAGCGAGTCCATGAACGTACATGTTTATGCTGCGGCTGCCGTTGCAACCGGAGTGTATCGTGAAAGCGGAGAGAGGAATGGGAAGCCGTACATGCTTCGAGAGCGCTTTACGGATACCTGGGTGCGTCGAGGCGCGAGCTGGATGTGCGTGTCCAGCAACTCGACGCTGATCAACCAATAGAACTTCAAACCTTGTCACTACCAACTTTTCTTCTTAGCGGACGCCCGATCGGTCGCTGATATATCCTTCCTTTTGAATGCTTCTTATTCGTCCGGCGACAATTGCTGACGTGACGCTGCTGCGGACTCTCATCTGCGAACTGGCGGAGTTTGAGCGCGAACTCGAACTGGTGACGATCAAAGAGTCGGACTTGGCGCGGGATGGATTCGGGGAGAATCCCAAGTTCCGCGCTCTCATTGCCGAATGGGATGGACAACCTGCGGGATACGCCTTTTTCTTTGGTTACTATTCGACCTGGGCTGGGCCTGGGCTCTACCTGGAGGACGTGTTTGTGCGCGTGCAGTTTCGGGGGAAGGGAATCGGGATGGCGTTGCTGGGTGCGGTCGCGCGAATTGCCTTGCAGGAGAACCGGCACGCCATGCGCTGGGAGGTCTTGAATTGGAACGAAAATGCGATTGGCCTGTATAAGGCTCTGGGAGCTGAGTTCCGCGATCAATGGCGATCGGTTTTGTTGAAGGACGATGCCTTGCGACGCCTGGCAGAGAAGACCGCATGAGCGCACGAGTTCGCATTATCGGAGCAGGGCTGGCCGGCTCGGAGGCGGCCTGGCAGTGTGCCCGACGGAACGTGGATGTGGAATTGTTTGAGATGCGCCCGGTGCGGTCGACTCCGGCGCATCAGACGGCGGATTTTGCCGAACTGGTCTGCTCGAATTCGCTCAAATCGGACAGCGAGAACACGGCTCCCTGGCTGTTAAAGGAAGAGATGCGCCGGGCGGGTTCTCTGCTGCTTCAGATTGCCCGCGAGTGCGCGGTTCCGGCCGGGCATGCGCTAGCCGTAGATCGCGTGACCTTTGCCTCGAAGGTGACGGAGGCTATCTCGCGGGAATCGCGGATCACAGTGCGTCGCGAAGAAGTGACCTCGATTGAAGAAGCCAGTGAGAACTGCGTCACGATCGTTGCCACCGGACCACTGACTTCCGATGCGCTGGCTGCGGAGATTGCCCGGTTGAGCGCGGGGACTGGAGAATCAAAGCCCGAGAGTACGGGGCCGCCGCTCCCGCGCCCGTCCGGTTCACACTTGTATTTTTACGACTCGATCAGCCCGATCGTGGAGGCCGATTCGATCGATAGGTCGCGCGTGTATATGGCCGCCCGCTATGACAAAGGGTCGGCGGACTACATCAATTGCCCCATGACGCGGGAAGATTACGATCGCTTTTGCGATGCACTGCTGGCGGCACAATCGGTGGAGGATCGCGATTGGGAGAAGTTGAACTACTTCGAAAGCTGCCTGCCGATTGAAGAGATTGCCCGGCGCGGCCGCGATACGCTGCGCTTTGGTCCCATGAAGCCGGTGGGGCTGAAGGATCCGCGCACCGGACGCATGCCCTATGCGGTGGTGCAGTTGCGGCAGGAAAACCTGCGGGCGGATTCCTACAATCTGGTGGGCTTCCAGAATCATTTGAAGTTCGCGGAGCAAGCGCGAGTGTTGCGCATGATTCCGGGGCTGGAGAATGCGCGATTCATGCGCTATGGGCAAATTCATCGCAATACTTACATCAACGCGCCCGCGCTGCTGCTTGAGACACTGCAAATGAAAGCCCATCCCAGCGTGTTGTTTGCCGGTCAGATTTGCGGCGTGGAGGGCTACGTGGAATCGATCGCCACGGGACTGCTGGCCGGAATGCATGCCGCAGCTTTGGTCCGGTGTGATAAGCCCGCGCCGCCGCCGCGAGCTTCGGCGTTTGGATCTCTGACGCATTACGTGACCCATGCTGACGCGAAGACCTTCCAGCCTGCGAACATCACTTTCGATCTTCTGCCCGCGTTGGAGAAGAAGATCCGCGATAGAAAAGAGCGCCACCGCGTGCAGTGTCAGTTGGCGCTGAAACAGTTCGACGAATGGCTGGAACGAGCCGGGACGGTGCTCACGGCGGATAACGCCCAAATCGGAGAAACGACCTCGCACGCTCATTTTCCTGCAACAAAACGCTTTCCGAATACGTAATCCCAATTCAGAGGCAAGGTTCCGCGTGACAGGCTTACTTTCCTTGCCCGGTCGCGTCCAATGAAAGGTAGCGCGATGACTCTGAAAGACCTCGTTACCGATGTTCTGCGGACCCTGTGGGCGAACAAGTTGCGGGCGTTTCTCACTATGTTCGGGATCGCATGGGGAATTGTGTCGATCGTCCTGATGGTCGCAGCCGGCGAAGGCTTGCGTAAAGGCCAGGAGGAACAGTCGAAAACGCTGGGCAAGGATGTGATGATCGTTTTTCACGGGCGTACCAGCCTGCAGGCAGGCGGAACGCACGCCGGTCGGTTGGTGCACTGGGAAGACCAGGACGTGCCAGTGGTGCAGGCGGAGGCGCAGGATTGTGAATACGCCATCCCGGAACTGGAGCAGAACACGGTACTGGCGCACAGCAATTTCAACAACGCGTCTTTCACCGTGACTGGATCCTATCCGCAGTTTAGTTCCATTCGCAGTCTTACCGTGGGCCTGGGACGTTTCTATGACTGGAACGACATGCGCGAGGCGCGCCGGGTCGCTTTTCTTGGATCGGACGCGTCCAAGCAATTATTTCCCGGCCGCAATCCGGTGGGCGAAAATATTTATTTGAACGATTTCCCCTTTGTCGTGATCGGCGTCATGGCAACCAAGAAGCAGGATTCCAGCTATGACGGCTGGGACGTCAACAAGGTCTTCGTCCCATTTTCCGCGATGCGGCGAGACTTTCCGGACAAGCCTCCGGGCACGCCCACTACGTTCGATCAACTGCTGGTGACGCCGAAGTCGGTGGAACAGCATGAAGCCTGCAAGCACGAAGTGCGGGTCGCCTTGGCGCGCATGCATCGCTACGATCCCAACGATAAGGAAGCCTGTCCGATCTGGGATACCGTGCAGGAGGCGAAAGCCTTCCGGCAGATGACCGACGGCATGAAGTATTTCCTGGGCGCGGTTGGGATCGTCACACTGTTGCTCGGTGGCATCGGCGTGATGAACGTCATGCTGGTGGCGGTGCGCGAGCGGACGCGGGAAATCGGAGTACGCAAAGCCCTGGGCGCGCCCTCGGGAACGATTCTGCGGCAGTTCTTTGTGGAGGCCCTGATTATCGCTTTGCTGAGCGGTGCGATCGGACTGGGCGTGGCTTTCGGCTTCTGCGCGCTCGTGAACCTGCTGCCCATGCCCGACTTCTTTGCCGGGCTCATTCCAGACTGGACTTCCGGCTTGGTAGCCGCTGGCTTGTTGGGCGCAATTGCGGTAGGAGCGGCGCTGTATCCCGCGCGCAGAGCGGCATCGATCGATCCCATTGAGGCGTTGCGCTACGAGGCCGGTGGGTAGGAAGAATTTAGTAATTTCGTAATTTAGTAATTTGAAAATTTACTAAATTACTCAATTACCAAATTGTTTATGCTGATCGAAATCATTCTCGAAGCCTGGATCGCCCTGAAGCGCAACCTGACGCGCAGCTTCCTCACCATGTTGGGCATCGTCTGGGGCATTGCGACCGTTACCTTGCTGATTGCTTATGGCAGCAGCTTCCGCAGCGTTCTGGTGCATGGCTTCGATGCGTTCGGCAAAAGTGTGGTGATTTGCTGGCCGCAGCAAACCAGCGAGCAGCCTGGCGGGCAGCGCGCGGGAAAGAAAGTTGTGATCGAACAGTCGGACGTGGACATGGTGAAAGCCACAGCGCCGTTGGTTCGGCACGTCTGCCGCGAAACCGTGAGCCGGCCGGGAATCGCTTACGGCGACCGCTTAGTCGGCACGGCCGCGGTTCGCGGAGTTTGTCCCGAGTATGGCGAGATGCGCAACGAAGTGCCTTCCGAGGGCCGCTGGATCGACGCTGGGGACGAACTCGAGCGGCGCCGCGTGATCTTTCTCGGCGGCCGCACCAAGGAACAGCTTTTCAGCGGCCGCCCCGCGGTCGGTGAGACTGTGGAAGTGGGCGGCGTGCGCTTCACTGTAATCGGCGTGATGGCGCGCAAAATTCAACTCAGTAATTACTTCAGCAGCGATGACGATTCGGCGTGGATTCCTTACTCGACCGCCGGAGATCTTTGGAACACGCGTTACGCCGCTGTGCTCTTGTTTGAGCCGATCGCGCCCCAGTTCGAAAAAAAGGCAATGGCGCAGGTGCTGGCCGCGCTGGCCACGCGGCAGAATTTCTCGTCCACCGACCCGAAAGCCATTCAGATGTTCGGGAGAGACGAATTCCGTCCAGTAATTGACGCGTTGACAATTGGACTGCAAGTACTGCTTGCCTTCGTTGGAACGTTGACGTTAGGGATCGGCGGCGTGGGCGTAATGAATATCATGCTGGTCTCGGTGGATGAACGGATTCGCGAGATCGGCCTGCGCCGCGCTCTGGGCGCGCGCAAGCGGCACATCAAGCTGCAGTTTCTGGCCGAGACTTTGTTGATCATGCTCTTGGGCGGCGCCATCGGAGTGGCGCTCTCCTACTTGATCGCCTGGGCCGTGGGCACCATGCCCATGATGGGTCCGCTCTTCGAAGATGATTCCGGGCAGGGCGATATTCACCTGCGGATTTCGTTGATGACGGTCGTGCTTTCCAGTGCCGCTCTGCTCCTGGTGGGCGTGATCAGCGGACTGGTCCCGGCTTTTCGTGCGTCAAAGCTGGACCCGGTGGAGGCGTTAAGATACGAATAGAGAAGAGTCAGAAGTAAGAAGTCAAAATGCAGAAGTAAAAGCAGGCACGGACGCTGACGCCTTTGACTTTACTTCTGCATTCTGACTTCTTACTTCTAACTTTCTGTCGCCTTGCCGAATTAATTTGCTCCGCAGCGGCCGTAGCAGTACCTTACTGCTGAGTCATCTGTAGACCGAGGTGCGCTTTGCCAATCTCCGCCGTAGACGCGATTCCTCTCGCCTTCCAACATACCCGCCAGCAACTCTTCCAGCCTTTTCGCTTCTGGCAATGGACCAAGCTCGCCGTGGTCGGGTTGCTGGCCGGAGAACTCGGCTCCGGCGGCGGATTCAACGGCTCTAATTTCAACTTCCCCCACCAACCCTCCACGCAGCGTCAGTTCATGGACCTTCCATGGTCGGGAATCGATCCCGCCGTCGTGGGCGCCCTTATCGCGGTCCTGGTGATTGCCGCTCTGGTGTTTGGCATCATCTTGATGTACATCAGCAGCGTGATGCGGTTCGTCTTGTTCGATAGCGTGATGGCAAAGGAGTGCCACATTCGCGCCGGCTGGAGCCGCAGGCAGGGTACGGGCCTGCGCTACTTCCTGTGGCAATTGGTTTATCTGCTGGTCACAATGGCGGGCCTCATTTTGCTGGTCGGCATTCCCGCAGGCTTCGCATTTGCGTTGGGATGGTTCAAGGAACCACGGGAGCACATCCTCGCCCTGGTGCTGGGTGGAATTATTCTTTTTCTCCTGCTGCTGATTTTCTTTGTATCCATGGCCGTGATCTTTGTGCTGACCAAGGATTTTGTCGTGCCGCAAATGGCGCTGGAAGAAATTAGCGTCATGGAAGGCTGGCGCCGGCTGTGGCCCATGATCGAAGCCGAAAAAGCCAGATACGCGGGATACATCGGTATGAAGATTCTGATGGCCATCGGCGCCGGCATCGTGGTTGGAATCGCCGCACTGATTCTTGGCCTGCTCGTAGCCATACCCACCATCGGACTCAGCATCCTCGCCGTCCTGACAGGGAAAAGCGCCGGTCTCACCTGGAACGTTTATACGATTACTCTGGCGGTGGTGATAGGCATCATCCTACTGGCAATTTTTCTCTATATGATCGCGCTGCTTTCGGTTCCGGTCATCGTCTTCTTCCCGGCCTATTCGATTTATTTCTTTGCCGCATGCTATCCGGCCCTAAGCGCGGCACTGTATCCGGCAGCAGTCGCGCCGACGCCATTTCTGTACACACCGCAACAACCACCCCCGTTGCCGCCCGCTCCTGAGCCTGCCGGATAAACCGGCGAACAAGCGCTAGGAGGTGCGGAAAAACTCACAAATGCGTGAAGTACCGTGGAAGAGCGGCGCTTCAGCGCCGCGTAAAGCTCGCAAAATCAATGCGGGTTTCAGCCCCCGTGGTCGCGTTTTGTGCCCATCGGGGGCTTTTCAGCGGCCCACTGGGGAACTCTCACACCGCCTCAGGTGTCTGATCCTGCAGACACGCGCGTGCCAAACCGAAGCCGAGGAGTTTTCCATATCATTCTCAATGGCAGGCAAAGGTGCGCGCGGTCCCGAGATCAACGTCACACCGCTAATCGATGTGCTGCTGACGTTGATCATTGTTTTCATGGTCGTGGTGTCGATGGACAAAGAGGAGGGAGAAACCGCGCAGATTCCGCAGCCCGACCCAAAGCAGACGGCGGAAGCATCGCAATCGCGCACGGTCGTCATCCAGGTAGTGTGGACAACGAAAGATCAGCCCCCAACCGTAAAGATCAATCAGGAAGGCGTGCGCTGGGAAGATCTGGAAACCCGCCTCGCCGAAATCTACTTGAAGCGTGCCGAGAAAATAGTCTTCGTGCGCGGCGATGCCGATGTCGATTTCCAGTATGTCGCCGATGTGATCGATGTGGCCCATCACGCCGGCGTGCAGCGCGTAGGGCTGCTGACCATGGATCGGGATGTGGCGGGGAAGTGATTGTTTCCTTCTACGCTAATGGGGAGTTAATTGATGCTTGTGACGACGGGGTCGAGACACGCCGTGACTTCCACCAAGTCCGGGAAGTCGGCTTCGATGCGCGTTTCGGTCGATCGCAGTCCTTCGTCGCAAGCCTGTAGTTTGAACGAGACGGTTACCCTGAGATTCCCGGATCCTGTGGCAGGCTCGAATACCCACCGTCGTAATGCAGCCTCGACGTAATCGTGAAACACGGGATGTGACATGACAACCTTCACCGAATCGACCGTACCGTCCGACCGAACATGAAGTTCAGTAGCAGTGGTGCCTTGCATCCGATTTTTGCGTGCAGCAGCCGGGTAAGCCGGGCCGACGAATTTCTTCACACGTAGAATCGATGTGGAATTTGCCGAGGTTTGACCAAAAGAGCTAAAAGAACAGATTGATAGTAGAAACCAGGTCCCAGCCAGCCTTCGCAACATGACTGCCCTTTCTTCCCTCTAATTCCTCGCTCGATTCTTAATCCAAATCGGCGTCCCCAAAAACCCAAAAGCCTCCCGAATCTGATTCTCCAGGAACCTCTGATAAGAAAAATGCAGCTTCACCGCCCGGTTCGTAAAAAGCACAAACGTTGGCGGTGCCACCGATGCCTGCGTCATGTAGAGAATCTTCACCCGCGACCGCATAGGAACCGACGCGCGCTCAAAGTCCACAGTCTCGATAAATCGGTTCATCGCCGAGGTTGAAATGCGCTTGCGGCGCTCAGTCGCGACCTGTTCGAGCAGCGGAAAGATCTTCTCCGTCCCTTTACCGGTGTGCGCCGAAACAAAAACGATAGGCGCGTAGTTCAGGAATTTGAGATCGTAACGCAGGCGCTCTTCGTAAGCCACACGGTCGCCCGGCCGCTTGCTTTCCCGCATCCGCATGGCCTTCGACGGCCTGCCGGGTTTTAGATCGCCAGTCGCGATCAGATCCCATTTATTGACCACGATAATCATCGACCGTCCGCTCTCGTGCGCGTATCCGGCGATGGCGGCGTCGAGCTGGCTCACCCCTTCCGTGGCGTCGATCACCAGCAACGCAATGTCAGCCGCTTCCAGATGCTTGCGTGCCATCACAACAGAAAGCTTCTCGGCCATCAGATGAGTCTTGCCCTTGCGCCGGATACCGGCAGTGTCGATGAAGCGAAATCGGCGCCCGTCGCGTTCGACGATTTCATCCACCGCATCGCGCGTGGTACCTGGAATGGGCGAAACAATGGCTCGGTCAGAGGCCGTAAGGCAGTTCAGCAGCGTGGACTTGCCAACGTTCGGGTGGCCGATGATGGCAACCTTAGTCTCGTACACCGGTTCAGGTTCCGAGGCAGATTCGTCTCCCGTTCGAGTTCTCTGCGCTTCCTCGGTGACCCCTGTGTCCTCTGTGTTTAAGCCTTCGGCGGGCGGCGGCAAGATCTCAAGCACCGCATCCAGCAGGTCGTCGATCCCGCGCCCGTGCTCGGCGGAAATCGGAAACATCTGCTGAATCCCCAAACGATGGAACTCATCGACGATGGACGCCTGCTTCTCGCTGTCAGCTTTGTTCACGGCGAGAAACAGCGGACGCCCAGTCTTTCTCAGCAGGCGAACCAGCTCAAGATCAGGTCCGGCCAGTTCAGCACGCCCATCGACGACCATGATGATCGCAGCCGCCTCCTCGAACGCAACCCGCGCCTGGCGAAAAATTTCCGATGGGATAAAATCCTTGTCCTCAGGGAGAATGCCGCCGGTGTCGATGATGCGAATGCGGCGGCCGCGCCACTCGGCGTCGCCGTAGAGCCGGTCGCGAGTGATGCCCGGCTCGTCGCCAACTATGGCTCGGCGCGACCCTACAATGCGGTTGAACAGCGTGGACTTGCCTACGTTGGGTCGGCCCACGATGGCAAGCGTCGGAACGCCGGCTGCGTTGGTGGCCAGAGTGCTGGTCGAGTTGTATGTGGGCTGAGTCAAAATGAGTGGCGAACAGCTGCCGATCGCTGGGAACCCTTATTATAGAGACTCCCGTGGCTTTAGGTTCCCAACCCGTTTCTCCTTCAATCCCCAACCGCCCCGCGCCCGGCGGTAAGGACGCTTCGCTCTATCAATTCTTTGCGCCCGGCGGAGTGCTTGCGCGCACCCATCCCGCCTATGAATACCGGCGCGGGCAGTTGCAAATGGCGCAGGCAGTCGAGCAGGCACTCGAAGAAAAACGTCACCTGATCGTGGAAGCCGGCACGGGTACGGGAAAAACGCTCGCCTACCTGATGCCGGTGATCCGCTCGGGCAAGCGCGTAATCATCTCGACCGGCACGAAGAATCTGCAGGAACAACTCTTCTACAAGGACATTCCTTTCCTGGAACACGCTCTGTACGGAGACCATGTAGGGACAGCCGCCTCGGCTGTCCAGCCGAGTCGGGGACCTGGCCGATTGTCCGTCTGCTACATGAAAGGCCGCAACAACTATTTGTGCCGGAAAAAACTTTATGACCTTACCGATCAGCCGGTCCTAAGCGGATTGGAGGAGATCGAGCAATATCGCGCGATTGCGGCTTGGGAAAAAACCACCGCCACCGGCGACCGGGCAGAACTGGCCGAACTTCCCGAGGCCAGCGCGCTCTGGCACAAGCTGGATGCTCGGTCTGACGCCTGCATCGGGCAGAAGTGCAGCGAGTGGGAGCGCTGTTTCATTACCGAAATGCGCCGGCGCGGGATGGAGAGCGACATTATCATAGTCAACCATCATCTCTTTTTCGCCGATCTTGCCATCAAGTTGCAAGCCGAGGGCGCGCCCGACGCAGGCATTCTGCCCGAAGCCGCGGCAGTGATCTTCGATGAGGCTCACGAACTGGAAGACGTGGCGGGGAACTACTTCGGAATCTCTGTCAGCAACTTGCGCGTCGACGACTTGGCGCGCGACGTGGAAACCTCGCTGCAACATAACCGGATGATGTCCGCATCGCTTTCGGGAGCGCTCGGCAGTTTGCGGGAGCGGTCGCAGTTTTTCTTTTCATTGCTGCCGCCCGGCGAAGGGCGCTTTGCCTTCGAGAATCGCCGAGAGTTTCTCGAAGAGAACGGAGATGAGTTTCTCGCGCTCAATCAGTCTTTGCTGCGGCTCGCCGGCGAACTCGAAGGCCTGACGCAGAAACCGGAGGAAATTTTCAACTTTGTGCGGCGGGCTCAGGAACTCCAAGTGCAACTCGGTTTTGCCATGGAGTCCGATGATCGCAACACGGTATTTTGGATCGAGCGCCGGGGCGGGCGAACCAACAAACGGGAAGGGCACGGCTTCAGCTCTGAGCCTGCCCTGAGCAAGCGAAGCGCGCCGAAGGGTGCCGAAAAAGGGCAGTTTGGGCAAGGGGCTTCAGCTCCTGAGGGAAACGCTCGCGGAAGGCAGAACGTTTTTCTGCAGGCTACGCCAATTGATGTCGGCCCTATCCTCCGCGAATGCCTGTGGTCAAAACTCGAGTGCGCCGTGCTGACTTCGGCCACGCTCGCCGTCGGCGGAGGTTTCGAGTACATCCGGCAGCGCCTGGGGATGGAGCATGCGCGCGAGTCAGTGCTGCCCTCGCACTTTGACTACGAAAATCAGGCTCTATTTTATGTTCCCCCCGACTTGCCCGATGCGCGGACGCCGCAGTTTGCCACTCTGGCAGCGGAACGCATTCGCAAGCTGCTCGAGATCACGCGCGGACGCGCCTTCGTGCTCTTCACCAGCTACGCGCAGATGAACGACGTTTACCAGAGGCTGCTGGGCCGTTTGGAGTTCCCCATGCTGCGCCAGGGCGACGCGCCGAAGAGCGCGCTGCTCGAGGAGTTTCGCCTAACGCCGAACGCGGTGCTGTTTGCGACTTCGTCGTTCTGGCAGGGCGTGGACGTGCAGGGCGAACAGTTGAGTTGCGTGATCATCGATCGCCTGCCGTTTGCCGTGCCCAGCGACCCAGTTGTAGCCGCGCGGGTGAAGGCGATTGACGCCGATGGCGGCAACGCATTTTTCCAGTATCAAGTGCCGGCGGCGGTGATCACGCTGAAACAAGGCTTCGGACGCCTTATCCGCTCACTGCACGACCGCGGCCTGCTGGTCCTGCTCGATAACCGCATCCTGAAGAAGCAGTACGGCCGCGTGTTCATCGAGAGCCTGCCCAATTACAAGAAAACTACCGAGTTGCGAGTGGTCGAGGAGTTCTTCGGTACAAGTGGCTAGGAATTCTGTTGCTTCTAGGGCAGTCGCATTCCCACTGCTGTGGCTCGTTTGTCAAACGTAGCTGTGTAGTTGCATTCCGCCGCGTGGCCGCATCGCTCAATCACGCAATCGGCAAAATTCACTCCGGTCGCATTGAAAGTTGTAGTGCCTGGGAAACCAACTCCGCGCGCTCCACGACGACTTCCCGGGCCCGCAGGAAAGTTTCAACCAGCCGCACGATTTCATCCTTCTTAAAACCGTAGGAACGCTCGAGCACCCAGACTGACTCGACCAGCACGATAAGCGAAAGAAACCCAGGAGCATCTTCGGAAGAAGATGCGAACAATCGAATGGCTTTCGCGGTTTGGGCAGGGTCGTCGTGAGTAAGATAGCGAATTACAATGTTCGTATCGAGACCGATCATCGGGACTCAGCGGCTCGCTTGGCGATGACTTCGTCCATCTCCTCAATCGTCAAGGGCTTGCTTCGACGGCCTCGAAACACTCCGTTCAGCTCTCGCACCGAGCGCGTAGCGGCGACGATGTTGAATTCCCCTTTCCCCACTTCGACGAATTCAATGCGATCTCCGGCATCCACCCCCAGCGCGGCCCGCACCTGCGCTGGAATAGTGATTTGTCCTTTCGAAGTTAAGGTTGCGGTGGCCACATGTTCCTTTCCATCATTGCATTTCCTTACATCATAGTAAGGAGTCCGCGGATGGTCAATTCCGCCCGCCCTCGTGATAAAATCGCGCGCGTGAAGCTCTGGCAGAAGGGACTTCTAACGGTTGGCTGCGGCCTGCTTGCGGTGTTTCTCGCCTTCCTGCCCGGCGCGGGGCCCTGTGGCCCGAGCACGCCAGTCGGAGCGATAATTATGCTGGTGGGAATGCTCGCCGTGCCGATAGGTGCGCTCGTGTTCCTAATCGGACTGATTAAAGCCTCGCCTTGAACCTCCGCCACTATTTGAGAAGCTAGGCATCAAGACTGTTCACATCTCACACATACTCCCGCTCCGCCCGCCGAATTGCCCGATACCGCTGAAACACTTTCTTGTCGCTCTCCAGCCCCAACGCGGAGCGGATCGAGCTTCCTCGGAAAGTATGCTTTAGCATCTTCCAGCCCTTGAACAAAACGAACCCCGGATCATGCTTCAGCGCCGCGGGGATGTGGTGAACCTTCATCCAGCGCTCGGCCTTCCAGCGCATGAATTCCACCTCTTCGGCCGACAGGTGCTCGGTGCGCACCACCGCCGTGGTGCCGTCGTACTCTTCGAGCCGCTCATTCATGATCAAGCCTTGATCGCGGAAGTCTTTCGTCATGGGCGTCCGCGGATACGGCGTTGGATGCTGAATATAGGGCCAATCCACATAGCGCCGGGCAAACTCGAGATTCGCTTCAATCGACTCCCGCGTGTCGCCGGGACTGCCCACGATCAATCCGCCCACCACATACATCTGGTTGCGGCGAATGTAATCGATGGCCTTCAGCGTCGCGTTGCCGGTATCTTGTCCGTTGGTCCGCTCGGTATTCTTGGCGGAGGCCTTCAGAAATTCCAGGTCGCTCTCAAGGATGTTTTCGATGCCAAGAAAAACGTAGCGGAATCCGGCTCGCCGCATTAGTGGGGCAAGAGTTTCTCCGTGGTTTGCAATGGCCGAGGTCATGGCCTGCACAAAGTAATCGAGCTTGTGCAGTCCGGCATCAATGATGGCCTGGCACAGCGCCTCAAAGCGCTTCACGTTCAGCGTAATGTTGTCGTCGACCAGGAAGATGGTTCGCGTGCCGTGATCGCGGGCATCGCGAATGTCGGCCAGCACCCGGTCAAACGAATAAGTATGAAAGTTGCGCCCGCGCATCTCGATGATCGAGCAGAAACTGCAATCGAAGGTGCAGCCCCGCGAGGTCTCGATCACATCCACCTGCCGCCCCAACAGCGTGTACCCCTGCAGCACCCGCGCATCGCGGTTCGGCGGGCGGATTTCTTTGTCTTCGAGCCGGTGCGGCGGACGGCCGGGATTGTGCACCCAATTCTCGCCGTTCCGGTAGGAGAGGCCGCCGATCCGCTCGAACCCGCAGCCCTGCTCGAGCGCACGCAACAATTCGCGGAAAGTGACTTCGCCCTCGCTGCGCACCAGGTAGTCGACGCCCATGTCCTCGTAAGCTTCAGGCGCAAGACTCGGATCGTACCCGCCGACCACAATCTTCACGCCCGGCCGCAGCCCGCGCACCAGGTCGATAATGCGGCCAGCGGTGCGCCGCTGGAAAGTCATGATAGACAGTCCAACGACTTCCGGATCGAGCTCGCGGACGAGCTTGATTACAGTTTCACGAACCTGGCGGTGAACCAGGATTAAGTCCGCCACAGCCACTCGATGATGCGGATCGACGTTTCCCGCCAGCGATGTAAGCGCTCCATTGGGCATGCGGATCGCGGCCGGGGGCATGTGCTCGAAGGAATCGGGCATGGAAAGCAACAGGACGTTCATTCGCACCAGTCCTTAAACTGCCTCGCCGTAACCCCGTAGGCGCGGGTTGAATCCAGTGGTGAGGCGAATGCTTGATTGTAACCCAGTCGGCAGTCGAAACGCCCACCGAGCCAAGGATCTCCGCGACCCTTCAACTGACTACTCCTATTTCTGCTCTTCCCCCGGACTCGGCATCACCCCCACCACAATCCCCGAAGCCTCACCCTTCGCGTGATACACGCGCTCGCTAGCCTTCACAAAGTCCGCGGGCTTCGCATCTGGAATGTTGACGAAGGTCTGCGGATTACGATCCGTGAGCGGGAACCAGGAACTCTGGATCTGTACCATGATGCGGTGACCACGCCGGAAGGTATGGTTCACGTCCTGCATGGTGAAGTCGATTTCGTCCACCTTGCCGGGCGTAAACGGCTCAGGCTTTTCGAAACTGTGACGAAATTTTCCTCGAAATGGCTCGCCGCGCACCAGTTGCTGATACCCACCCATCGTAAACGAAGGCGGACCCACGTCAGTCCGCGGTCTGTCTTTGTCTTCGGGCCTGGGCGCGTCGAACTTGCTGTCGGGATAATCCGCGGGATAAACGTCGATCAGCTTCACATCCCAATCGGAATCCGTTCCGCTGGTCGAAACGAAAAGTCGCGGGGCAATTGGCCCGGCAATGGTCACATCTTCCTGCAGCACCGGCGTCTCATAAACCAGAACATCGCTTCTGCTCGCCGCAAAGCGCTGATCGGACAACATGTATTCCTGCGGCACGCTCACGGAAACATAGTTCACAAAAGGCACAGGCTTGGCTGGATCGCTGACGTATTCGTCGAAAGCGGGCGAATCGGATGTCGGCGGATCGAACGAAAGTCCGCCACCGCTTCGAAAATAAAGCGTCTTCGCCTCAACCTCTTTCGGAGGCCACGCCGAATATCGTCTCCACACATTCGTACCGGTCTCAAAGACGTACGCCTTAGGCAGTTTCGCCTCGCCATTGCTTTTCAGGTACTGCTCGAAAAACGGAAACAGAATATTTTTTCGATAATAGTCGCCGGTATTCGCGGCGAACTCCACCCGCCCCAGGTGATCGCCGTCGTACCGCGCCCACCCGCCGTGCACCCACGGCCCAACTACAAGCGCGTTGAAGATTCCCGAGTTGTTCTTGTCGATCGCGTGAAAAGTGCTAAACGGACCTTGTAAATCCTCGGCGTCGAACCATCCTCCAACGGTCAGCACGGCGCAGTGAATATTCTTCATGTGCGGCGCCAGATTTCGCGCCTTCCAATAATCGTCGTAGATGTCGTGGTGCATCTGGTCGTCGAACAGCGCGCTCTTGCCCGCAAGATATTTTGAAAGGTTCCCGATCGGACCCACGTTCAGGTAAAACTCGTAGCCGTCTTTGGTTCCGTAGTCGAAGGGCACAGGCGTCTTGGGCGGCAATTGCGGATTCTCCTGCGGCTTGAACGAGCTGTAGAACCCGAAATTGGCGTTCAGCATGAAAGCTCCGCCGTGGTAAGCATCGTCGCCCATAAACAGATCGGTCATGGGAGCCTGCGGCGAAGCCGCCTTCAGCGCCGGATGCGAGTCGATGATGCTGGCCGAGGTAAAGAATCCGGGATAAGAGATGCCCCAGATCCCCGCGTTGCCGTTGTTGTTCGGCACGTTCTTCAGCAGCCAGTCGATGGTGTCATAGAGATCGCTGCTGTCGTCCACATCCTGCTTCGATTTCTTGTTGTCCATGTGCGGACGCATCTCGACAAACGTCCCCTCCGACATATAACGGCCCCGCACATCCTGGTTCACGAAGATGTACCCCGCCCGGTCGAAGTCTGGCGACGGACCAAGCCGCGTGCGGTACAAATCCACTCCATACGGACCCACGCTGTACGGAGTGCGATTGATCAGAAATGGATATGTCCGGGAACTGTCCTTGGGCACGTATACCGAAGTGAATAAGTGCACGCCGTCGCGCATCGGGATTCTGTATTCGTACTTCGTGTAGTGTTCCTTGACGTCAAACTCTGCCGCCTCAGGCCTGCTCTGGGCCGCAGTGCGCGAAGTGAACGGCAGTACGGCGAAAACCGCCATGGCGAAAACCAACGCGGACAAGTTGCGACGCTGCATGTATGCTCCCTTTGCGGATAAAGCCGAATATGCAAGCTACATTTCGGAGTCGCAGGCAGTCAAGCGCAACGGTTGCGGTGCGCCGTATAATAAGATGTTTCGCCATAAAACGCGGCCCGCCCTGTATCCACGCAAAGCCGCTGAGGGATGCATGTTCGAAGTGACGGTTGACGATACTTTTGCCGCGGGACACTACCTCCGCAACTACAAGGGCAAGTGCGAGAATCCGCACGGGCATAACTACAAGATTCGCGTAACACTGGCCGGGGCCGAATTGGACAAGGCCGGACTCCTGCTCGATTTCAAAGACCTGCGCGAGGTCATGAAGCACGTAATCGAGCGGCTCGATCACCAGATGATCAACGACATCGAGCCTTTCACAGTGATCAACCCCTCGGCGGAGAATCTGGCCAAGTATTTTTATGACGAATCGAACACGCGGCTGAAGAATGTCACCAACGGCCGTGTGCGCGTAAAGAACGTCACGGTGTACGAGACCGACACGACCACGGCTACTTATACGGAGTCGTAGCGCCGCCGTCCCGGCGGCTGTCCAGCGGGCGTCCCGCCCGCGACCGGGCCGGTGCTGGGCCGGCGCTACTCGCAAATGCAGATAACCGAGATCTACAAATCGCTACAAGGTGAGTCCACGCACGCGGGTCTACCCTGTGTCTTTGTACGCCTGACAGGTTGTAATCTGCGCTGCACCTGGTGCGACAGCGAATACACGTTCCAGGGCGGCCACAAGATGACCTCCGAACAAGTGTGGGAGGAAGTGAAACGGCTCAGTCCGAACGGCGGTTTGGTGGAGATCACCGGGGGCGAGCCCATGCTGCAGGAGCGCGAACTCGTGCCCCTCATGCTGCAGTTGCTGGAAGGTGGATATCGAGTGCTGCTCGAGACCAGCGGTGAGCGCCCCCTGGAGCGCGTTCCCGCGGGCGTTATCAAGATCGTGGACGTGAAGTGCCCGGATTCGGGCGAGGGCGAAACCTTCCACATCGAGAATCTGGATGCTTTGACCGTTCACGATGAAGTCAAGTTCGTCCTGAGCGGCCGCGCCGATTATGAATTTGCCCGCGACTTCACCCACCGGCATCGCCTGGCGGAGCGTGTGAACGCAGTCTTGTTTTCGCCGGCTTTTCGTAAGGACGCAAGCGGTGCGCGCGACAGTTCGCACTGCCTTCTCGATCCCCAGGAATTAGCCGACTGGATGCTCGCCGACGACGTTCCGGCGCGCCTGGGACTGCAGTTGCACAAGTTCATCTGGAATCCCGCGCTCAAGGGAGTCTGACAAATTGCTGATTTATGATTGCTGATTGAAAACGGCGCCTTCCAATCGTCAATCCAGTCGATAAGCTCTGCAACAATGACGAACTCTGCCAAGCCCCGAGCCGTCGTATTACTCAGCGGAGGCATGGATTCCTGCGTATGCGCCGCCCTCGCCGCCCGCGATTACCCCACCGCCGCTCTACACATCAGTTACGGACAACGCACCGAACAACGCGAGCGCGAATCTTTCCTGGCAATTTGCCGGCAACTGAATATCCAGGAGAAGCTCCTCGTGCGCAACCAGGCTCTCGCGGCCATCGGAGGCTCCGCCCTAACCGACCAAAACATCGCCGTCCCCATCGCCCCCACCGCCCAACACGACATTCCGGTCACCTATGTGCCGTTTCGCAACGCGCATTTCCTGGCCGTCGCCGTAAGCTGGGCCGAGGTCCTCGGCGCCTCCAAAATCTACATCGGCGCCGTCGAACAGGACAGTTCCGGCTATCCCGATTGCCGTCCGGCGTATTATGAAGCGTTCAATCAAGTGATCAAAGCGGGCACGAAAGAAGGCACCATCGAAATCGTCACCCCGCTCATCGCCATGCGCAAGGCGGAAATTATCCGCCTTGGCCTTGAACTCGACGCACCATTCGATTTAACGTGGTCATGCTACAGCCATGAGGATCGAGCCTGCGGTGTGTGCGATAGTTGCCGGTTGCGCTTGCGTGCGTTCGCCGCTGCCGGAGTCAGGGATCCGATTCCCTACGCGGCCGCGGATCAGTTTTTGGATCCTGATCGTTGAATAAAAAAATGCAGAACTCAACCGTCTGCGTTTTCTTAATGAACAATTGGGAGTCGGCATTCAAATCATTCGGTTTTCTGCCGGGAGGCAAAGTATGAATCTGAAAAAGCTTGTTGCTGTTTTTTCTCTCGCTCTCTTAATGCTGGGACTGTGCCCGCTTCCGGTCTTCGCGCAGGGTGCTTCAGGAACAGTCAAGGGCGTCTGCAAAGATGCCCAGGGTAATCCCATTGTCGACGGCGTGGTGGTTTGGGCCAACCAGGACAACGGTCAGAAGTACACCCTCAAGACCAACAAGAAGGGCGAGTATTTCTCGCTGGGCATTGGGGGGGGCACTTATACGGTCACGCTCTACAAGAACGCGGACGACGCCAAAGCCAACAAGGAACTCTTCCACTTCGGCAAAGTTACGGTCACGCTGGACGAGAACCCGCCGGTCGACTTCGACATGAAGAAACTAGCCATAGAAGCAGCCAAGGGCCAGGGTTTGACTCCGGAACAGCTCAAGGCTCAGCAGGAAGCCGCGGAGAAAGCCAAGAAGGAAAACAACACGGTCGGAAAGCTGAACGAGAAGCTGGCGGCGGCCAAGGCTGCCACCGATGCCGGCGACTACGAGACCGCGATTGCCAACCTGATTGCGGCCAATGACATCGATGCCACTCGCGATCTCATCTGGTTCAAGCTGGGCGACGCCTACCGCATGTCGGCGACCAAACAGACCGATCCCGCCGAAAAGCAAAAGCGTCTCGACTCAGCCGTCGACTCCTATCAGAAAGCGGTGCAACTAAAACAGGCCGCCACCAACGACAAAGACCCGAACGCCAACAAGAATCTCGCAGCCTATTACAACAACCTCGCCGAGGCTTACAGTAAGGCCGGCAAGATCGACGACGCGACAAAGACCTATCAGCTGGCCATCGCGGCCGATCCCACTGCGGCCGCGCAGTATTATTTCAATATGGGAGCGGTTCTCACCAACGCTGGCCAAGCCGATAAAGCTGTCGATGCTTTCGATAAATGCATCGCCGCCGATCCCACCCGGGCGGAAGCCTATTACCAGAAAGGCGTTAACCTTCTCGGTAAGGCCACACTCCAGGGCGACAAGATGGTCGCCGCACCTGGCACCGCAGAAGCCTTCCAGAAGTATCTGGAGTTGATGCCTACCGGCGGGCATTCCGAGGAAGCCAAAGCCATGCTTGCCAGCATCGGCGCTCCGGTGGAAACCGGCTTTGGCGGTAAGAAAAAGACGCCGCCCAAGAAAACGAACTAAGATTCCTTACCCAGACGCGCAATTTGCAAGCACAGAAGGGCGGCTCAGCCGCCCTTTTTCATTTGCCGCCGCATCCATATTACCAAGGACTATGTACTTACTGTCCTTACGCTTACATGCGCCGGGCCTGTAGAGTGTAAGTATCAGGCCAGTTCCGGTTGGCCCGCTCTCCCTGCTGTGGTGGTGCAATTCCCTAATCGAGGATTGAATGGCAGCGCCCGGTATCTCAGCCATCGCAGTGTCTCTGGAAGGTTATTCCGGCAGCGGCAAGGTCGCTACGCCCGCTTTGCTCGCCGCCATGTTGCGCGCCGCGGACAAAATCAGCGATCTGATTTTTTCTCCCGGGCGCCCGCCCCAAGTTCAGGTCTATGGCCAGCTCATTCCAGTCCAGGTCCCGGGACTATCGACCCTCACCGCCGATGACACCCGCCACATCGCCGCCGATCTCATTGGCGATAACAAGCAGGCAGTCGCCACATTGCGCGAAGCCGGCTCGTGCGATATTTCCTACGGCCTCGCCGGCGTCGCTCGCTTTCGCGTCAACATTTTCATCCAGCGTGGCAGCTGCGCCGTTGTCATGCGCGTCATCTCCACCGCCATCCCGGATCTTGTATCTCTCCGTTTGCCCGCCCACCTCGCCGATGTCGCCAAGCTCCGCGATGGCATCGTGCTCGTCACCGGTCCCGCCGGATCGGGCAAGTCCTCCACTCTGGCCGTGCTTCTCGATTGCATCAATCGCGAGAAGTACTATCACATCATCACCATTGAAGATCCCATCGAGTTCCTGCACAGCCACAAATGCTCCACCATTCACCAGCGCGAGCTGCATAGCGACACGCCCAGCTTCGCGCACGCCCTGCGCTCCGCGCTGCGCCAGGCCCCCAAGGTCATTCTGGTCGGCGAGATGAGCGACCGCGACACCATCGAGATCGTCCTCGAAGCCGCCGAAACCGGCCACCTGGTGCTTTCCAGTCTCAACACCATGGACGCGCCCAAAACCGTCGAGCGCATCGTCAGCTCTTTCGCGCCCAACGAGCAGCAAAGCGTGCGTGAACGCTTCGCCAAGTCGTTCCGCTATATCATCTGCCAGCGGCTCCTGCCCAAAACCGACCGCAGCGGCCGCGTTCCCGTCGCCGAAATCCTGAAAGCCAATCCCCGCACCCGCGAGTGCATCGAGAAAGGCGAACGCGAAGGCAAGACCCTGCTCGATGCCATGAAAGCCGGCGCCACCGAAGGCATGCAACACTTCGATGGCGAAATCGCCCAGTTGGTCCGCGACCGCGTGGTCGACCTCGAAACCGGCATCTCCTTCGCCAGCAATCCCGCATTGTTGGGGCAGGAACTGGTCCGCTAGGGTAGGTGCCATTCGGGTCTGCGAAAATCTGCCTGAAAAATAGCTGCACTCTCCGATTCTCCGGCGCACGGGCGCATGGAGTCTCTGAGCCTGAGAGCTGTTCGGGGTTACCCACCCCCCCTCGCTGTTAGTGGAATCATCGAGTTAGCAAGAAGTTCCCCGCAAAATATGTCTTTCAAAGGACTTAGATACAAAATACCTGAAACAAAGGAGTTAGGGCGCGACGGCTTGCGGTGTAGCAGACCGTCACGGCCTCGACCATGATCGCGCAAGTTTGATGGTGGCCACAAGGTCGGATGTCACAGTAGGTCTGTGGATTCCGGGGACGGTCAACAGTTCTCGATCTCGATTCGTGGGAGACTCTCTCGTTGCTACATTGGGAAACCAGAAACGGGAGGGGGCGAGGCAGGGAGGGGGACGCTACACCGCAGCCAGCACAGGAGTCCACTCGTTGTCCCTTACGGAGGCAACGATCTTCTTTGGCGGAAGAACTATTCTCTGCCACGCCATAAGTCTCTGATCGAGGTTGGTCTGCAATTCTCCAAGCAACAGCAGATCTCTGGAAGCGACAGCATAATAGAGCCGCATTGAACGAGGCATGTGTCCCATAAATATGGTAATATGGGCCAGTGAAGACGACTCTTGAAATCCCGGACTTTCTGTTCCGCCGGGCCAAGTCGGTGGCGGCCGAGCGCGGCATTCCTCTGCGTCAGTTCGTGACAGAGGCTGTCCAGGAGAAGCTGAGAATCGCGCCTCAGGAAAAACCCTGGACGAAACATCTGGGCAAGCTCAAGCACCTTCACAATGAGCGTAAGCAGATCGAGGAGCGCGTGGAAGGGGCCTTCGAGCAGATCGATCGCGAACTCTGGCGCTGATCCCAGCCTGACCAAGATCTGACAAAATAATGATCGTCGATACCAATGCCTTATCCGCCGCGGCCGATGACGACCCGGCCGTTATCGCCATTCTCACCCGCGCCGGCCAGATGGCGATTCCCGTGATCGTCCTCGGCGAGTATCGCTACGGAATCGCCCAATCGCGGCACTGCGCCACCTATGAAAACTGGCTCACCGCACTTCTTCGCGACTGCGCCGTGCTCGATATTAACGAGCCAACGACCCAGCACTACGCCGAGATCACTCTCGATCTCAGGCGCAAGGGCAAGCCGATTCCCACCAACGACCTCTGGATCGCGGCCCTCTGCCGCCAGCACTCGCTTCCGCTGTTGAGTCGTGATCGCCACTTCGATCAGGTGACAGGATTGAAGCGGCTTGGGTGGTGATTCAGTGGCCGGGTGCCCCATTTCTCGCGTTTTTTGCGAGAAGTGGGGACGCTTCCACTATCATCTCCGCATGCTTCCACCACCAACCCAATCCCTGATCCTAGCCTTTGAATCCGCCCGCCGTGCCGTCGAAGACCACGCTTCGCAGATAACTCCAGGCACCACCGAAACGGTAGACCTTCTCAACGCCGCCCGCCGAGTCCTCGCCGAGCCCATTACCGCCGATCGCGACATCCCTCCCTTCCCCCGATCCACGCGCGATGGCTATGCCGTGCGCGCCGCCGATCTGGCGCAGCTTCCAGCCAAGCTCACCGTGATCGGAGAGATCAAAGCCGGCCCGCTGCACCTCTCATCCGCCATGAGGCAAGGCGAGGCCTTCTCCATCATGACGGGCGCTCCCGTCCCGCAAGGCGCGGACGCCGTAGTAATGATTGAGTACACATCTCTGCAAAACGATTGCGTCGAAATCACAAAGGAAATCTCGCCGGGAGAAAATATTGTCCCCCAGGGAGCCGAAGCCAAATGTGGCAGTCTCCTGAGAGCTCGCGGCATGCGCCTCAACGAAGCCGCCATCGCACTCGCAGCCTCGGTGGGCAAATCGCGCCTGGACGTGTTTGTTCGTCCGCGCGTTGCCGTGCTTACCACGGGCGACGAAATCGTCGACATCAATGCCGCGCCCAGCCCCACCCAGATTCGCAACTCCAACACCTATTCACTCGCGGCGCAGATTCAGCAAGCCGGCGGCGAACCCGTGCTTCTCCCGATCGCCCCCGACGAGCCGCGCCGCCTGCGGCAACTGATAGAAGAAGGCCTGCAATTCGACTTGCTGCTGATGACCGGCGGCATCTCCATGGGACGCTACGACCTCGTCGAACAAGTCCTCGCCGAACTGCAAGCCGAGTTCTTCTTCACCGGAGCGAAAATCCAACCCGGCCGCCCCGTAGTTTTCGGACGAGTCAGCTCGTGTGGCAGCGGGCGACTCGCCCGCTCCGGGGCGTCAGCCCCGCTTGAAAGTCTGCACAAGTATTTCTTCGGCCTTCCCGGCAACCCAGTCTCCACCATGGTCACCTTCGAACTGTTTGCCCGGCCGATGCTCGAGGCCCTCGCGGGAATCTCCCCCCGCCCGCTCACATTCCTCCATGCCCGTCTGAAATCCGAGATCCGCGTCAAGACCGGACTAAAACGATTTCTCCCCGCGATTCTTTCCGGCGCCTACGAGCAGTCGCAGGTGGAACTCGTGCCCTGGCAGGGCTCCGGCGACATTGCCGCCCAAGCTCGCTCCAATTGTTACATCGTCGTCCCCCCCGATCGCGAGCACATCCCCGCCGGCGAGTGGGTCGCGGTCATGCCGCGCGAAGTTTAGCCTGCTTGCCTGGAAATGTGCGTCGCAGACTACCTCCGAACTGCAACTTTTGGGTGGCGCAGCGCTTCAGCGCTGCGATAATGGCGCAAGATCAATGGCGGCTTTAAGCCGGTGAGGTGCTCTCCACACCCTCGCATCCCATGTAAGATATAACTTCCGCATGCCGAAAAAGCTCTCCCACTACGATGCAGCCGGCCGCGCCCGGATGGTCGATGTCTCCGGCAAAGCACCCACCAAACGCGAAGCCGAAGCCACCGCCTTCGTTGTGATAAAACCTTCTGTACTAAAAGCGCTGCCGAAAAACCCCAAAGGCGATCCGCTGGAAGTAGCTCGTATCGCCGGAATCATGGCCGCCAAACGCACCTCCGACCTGATCCCGATGTGCCACTCCTTGCCGCTCTCGCACGTTGCTGTCGAGATGACCCTATGCGAGAATGGCGTCGCCATCGCCACCAAAGTCACCACCACTGCCCAAACCGGAGTCGAGATGGAAGCCCTCGTAGCAGCAGGCATTTCTGCCTTGACTCTATATGACATGGCAAAAGGGATGGATAAGGGGATTGAAGTGCGGGAAATTGTCTTGCAGCGGAAGAGTGGAGGCAAGAGCGGAGAGTATCGGCGGGTGAAGTGAAATCGATGGCAAACGACGTGAAGCTATTGCTGGTGGACGACAACCCCATGGTGCTGGGGATGCTGCAGCAGGCGCTCACTCCGTTCGCGCGCGTGGTGACCGCCGGCGATGCGGCGGATGCGTTGCTGAAGGCCGTTGACGACCCGCCAGAATTGGTAGTGTGCGACTACCGCATGCCTGGGATGGATGGGCGGCAGTTGGTGGAGAAGCTGAAGAGCCGTCCGGCGACGGCGAATTTTTCCGCGGTGTTGATGGCGAGCCGGGCGGATATCGATGAACGGCTTTCGCCGGCGGATGCCGCCGATGATTATCTGGCGAAACCTTTCTTCTTGAAAGAAGCCACGCGTCGCATCAAGCGCACGGTCGATCGCATCGCGCTGGAGAAGATGGCGAAGACCGCTCCTTCCGATGGCGTGGTTCGCGGCAACCTCTCGCAGATGAATGTGATCGACCTGATGCAGTCCCTGGAGATGGGCCGCAAGAGCTGCCAGCTCAAGCTGAACAACGAAGCCGACAAGTGCGAGGTCTTCTTTGTCGAAGGCCAGGTGAAGCACGCCACGTACGGAGCTTTGCGGGGCGATGAAGCCGTCTTCAAAGTTCTGCGCTGGACGGGCGGCAACTTCGAGCTGAACTTCGAGGGCAAGACCGATCAGGAAACCACGAAGCTCAACACGCAAGGCCTGCTGATGGAGGGCTTGCGGCTGCTCGACGAATCGCAGCGCGATAGCGGCGGGGAGTCCGCAGAAGATAGGGCCGCCGGCGCGAGCAGCGCAAGTACGAGCAGCGCAAGTGCGGGCAGCGGCGCTCCGATGGCGAGCACTCCCGGCAAGAGGGAAGAGGAAGATGACGTTCTCCTCGACAATTGAGGCCGGAGTGGCTTTGCTTACGGCGGCGGTGGTTACGGTGAGCGATTCGTGCTCGCGCGGCGAGCGCGCGGACATTTCAGGGCCGGCGGTTGCCGAGGTGTTGGGACGGTCCGGCTTTCGCGTGGTGGCTACGCGAATCGTGCAGGACGATTCGATGCAGATTCAGAATGCACTCGTCCATCTCGCGCTGGAAGCGCAATTCATCGTTACCACGGGCGGGACGGGGATTGCGGTACGCGACGTTACTCCGGAGGCAACAGAAGCGATTTGCGATCGTCTGATCGACGGCGTGGGTGAGCGCATGCGGAGCGAAGGTTTGAAGAAGACTCCGTTTGCGGCTCTGAGCCGCGGAGTATGCGGCGTGCGGGGCAAGACACTGATTTTGAATGTGCCGGGCAGTCCGAGCGGGGCGGTGGAATCGCTGCAGGCGGTGCTGGAACTGGTGCCGCATGCGCTGAGTTTGCTGGATGGGAAGACGGAACACACGTAGGGGCTCTGTATATTTACGTTGTGTAAATACGTTTTATGCGGTATAGTTGGGATGAAGAAAAGAACCGCCGCAACCTTGAGTTGCACGGGCTTGGGTTCGAAGACGCGGTACGGATTTTCGAGGGCCCGACCGTCGAAAGAGTCGATGACCGCTTCGCCTATGCGAGCAGCGCGTGTATGCCATCGGGTTGGTGAATTGGCCTGGAGATTACGGTTATTTACACCGACCGGCAGCACGACGAGAGACGCATCATCTCGGCCTGGCGTGCGGAACCCCATGAACGGCGCTACTACTGGCTGCACGTCGAGGGCTTATGCGATTGAAAAGTAACGGGTCAAAAACAAAGAAACCAAACCACAGCGGCGCCGCTGGCACCGATTGGGACAAGTTGCGCCGCGCGAGTGCGGCCACGATACGCAAGGGGATTGCAGCCGACCCCGACGCGCATGCCACGGATGAAGAATTCTGGAAAAGTGCCAGGGTCGTAATGCCGACGCCGAAAGAAATTGTGACCATGCGGCTGGATGCCGACTTGCTGCGCTGGTTCCGGCAACAGCGCGGGTATCAGACGCGCATCAACGCCATTCTGCGGGCGTATATGCAGGCGCAGGGGGCGCTTTGAGAGGTTGGGGTCTGAGCCAAGTTTCCACTTCTCGCGAAAAATGCGAGAAATGGGGCATGCGACATAAGTCAGTGGTCCAGCCCCGAAGCCCAATCAAGCCCGGTAGCTCCCAATACTACTGCGTTTACCCTTCTGCCGCGCCAGCTCTAAGCTCCTTTCTCCATACTCCCAAATTCTTCTGGAATCTCGTTTCCGTCTGCGTCAGGGTGTGCAGTTCCGAATTCGATAAGTCCAAAAGTATTCGAGGCTGTTTTGGTAAACACCTTACCGTCGCGAGCGTATCCGGACAGCGTTCCCGTGAGCGAAATGCGATGTTTCTTGTCCTGTGGCTGTCCGATGGCATGTGAGGGCAAGGGAAGGAGATATATTTATGGGGAGCGTGTCCCATTTTGGGTATAGCGCAGTGATATAATAGAATTATAGGATCGAAATTCGAAAAAAGAAGGCGTGGCCTACGGGCTGCGCCTTTTGTGTTTCTGGGCGAAGTGAGGGTGCATTACCATGCGGCTACGGGATCGAGTAAAGTTTGCGACTTACAAGCGGCGGGGGGAGTGGGCGGAACTGGTGTTTATTACGATCGTGCAGGGGCTGGGATTCAATGTCGCGAAGCCTTGGGGGGATTCGGCGAAGTACGATGTCTCCCTCGAAAAGAATGGCTGGTTCCTCCGCGTGCAGGTGAAGTCCACGGAATGTTGGGTGCGCAGCGCGGGCAGTTATCTGTGCCAGCTCCACGGCTTCGACAAACGTCTATACACACCAAGAGAAGTCGACTATTTCGCCTGCTACGTGGTGCCCGAAGATACGTGGTATATCTTTCCGGTCGCCCGGCTCTTGGGGATGAGCACGGGCGGGCTGACTGTGATCCCTCAAGACGTTGTTCCCATCAAAACCGAGTCGAATCGGACTTGGTTTTGCCATCGAGCCGTGCAAAAGACGGCGCGATAAGTCCGCGCCTTGCAAATCGTTACAGCCGATTTGCACTTTCGCACCGCTCCTGCGGCGACGGCGCTCATAGGGTTGGGAATGGGAACAACGTGTTGAAAGATCACAGCTGACCCCGCGTCTCAAGGGGCAAAAGTACGTGCGCTATATGGAAGCGTGGGGCCTTCTGACGCGCCGCCACGTGCGTCAAGGAAGACGGACGAAGTCGCCGACCGAGAAAATGAGATTCAATTCCATGGGCCGCGTGACGCGGCGGATCATAGAACGACTCGAAGGCCCGTGTTATTAAACTGTCGATTAATACCTAAGTATTATACTTTTCGCGTCTACCCCGTGCACCATACAGAATGTCGCCAAGCCACCACTTTCACGTAAACTAAATTTCCTTTGAAAACGATTGGACACATTCTGGCGCGGTATACGGCGTGGATTTTGTACCTGCTCGTGCCGCTCGGGATTTGGGGTGCGTTCGCCATCGCATTCGCGGATTCGGCGCTGCTGGGCATGCCGGTGGATGCGATTGTGGCGTTTTATGTCTACCAGGATCACCGGCGGCTGCTGTTTTATGTAGTGCTGGCGTCGCTGGGGTCGGCGCTGGGGAGCGTTCCGCTTTACGTCATTGGGTATCTGGGCGGCGAAAAGGTGCTGCGGAAGCGGATTTCGGAGGAGCGGTTTCTGGAGATTCACCGCTCGTTTGAGCGGCATGAGTTTTGGGCGCTGATGTTTCCGGGGATGCTGCCTCCGCCGATGCCGTTCAAGATTTTTGTGCTGGGAGCGGCGGTGTTCGAGATGCGGTTCCGCGATTTTCTGGCGGCGGTTTTTGCGGGACGGTTTGTGCGGTTTCTGGTGCTGGCTTTGCTGACGCTGTGGTTTGGGCCACAGATTGTGGGGATTCTGGGGACGGTATTCCGCCGGCATATTTATTGGGTTCTGGGGGTGGTGGTGTTGGGAGTGGTGTTGTGGCTGGCGTTGCGGAGGAGGAAGCGGCGTGGGGGATCGGGGTCCGGCGGCTAAAGCCGGGTTTCTTGGGCGAAGTTACGGCATCGCTGAAGCGATGCCCTGATACGAATCTACGCCGGGCACGCCGATACGAGATTGCCGAGATTCCATTAGGCCGCGGCGGCGGTGTTGGCGGACTTGTGGAACCATCCGGAGAGCGCGTGCAGGAAGACCGGGGTTCCGAACATGGCGACTGAGAAGAACAGGTCACTCTCGACGGTGCCGCGGAAAAATGGGAGTCCGGCGGCGTAAGACATCATCAAGCCGTTGAATGAGCGTGGGTACATCTGGGACCAGGCTGCCCACGCGGCAAAGTTGCTGATCAAAAAGAAGGAGATTGAACTGGTGAGTGCGGCGGCCACGACGCGGACGGGGCCGGATTTTTCGCGCAGATTGGTGCCGAGCCACAGGATGGCCGCATACCAGGCCCATGTGACGAACTGATCCCAGTAAATGGTGTAGGCGTAGATGTACCTGGTGAGGATGATGTCGGTGGCGATGAAGAGCACAAGAGGAATCCACATGCGGCGGCGGGAGCCGCGGGCTCCGAAAAATAGCAGCGACGCAGCGACCGGGGTGAAGTGCCAGGCGTGCGGGAGGACGTTCAGCGGGCCGGCGAAGGGCAGGAAGCGAACGGCAATGGCTAATAGGACGAATAAATAGGGCAGCATGGGCACCTCGGACTATTGTGGGCGTGCAGGGCGCGTTCGTCAAGAGGAGATCGAGAGCTCACGGTTGCTTGACGGTTGCGAGAGGTTAGTTAGCGGGCTGGCGGGGTTCGGGGACGGTGATACGTTTTGCGCCGGAGCCGTAGACATCGCCGACGACGTGGAGATTGCGGTCGAGTTGGACGCCGGCGCCGAGCGGTCCGGAGGATTCGTTGCGGCGGCCCCGGGTGAGCAGGCTGGGGAGTTGCAGGAAGCGGAGATCCTGGAAGTTCACGATGTAGCCTTGCGCGGGAGAGTCTGGTGTGGGCGAGTCTTGTTCGAGTGCATCTTGCGCAGGAGAGCCTTGTTCGACTAGGCCCAGGGGCACGGTTTGAGTGATGGGGTATTGAGCCCAGTCGAGGTAGACGCGTCCGAGGTAGGAGCGCTTCGCGGCCAGAGTGATGGGCGTTTCTTCCGGTTTGTAGAAGATGGTGAGTTTGTCTTCTGCAGCACCCCCAGCAGCATCCCCGGGATCGACTTCGGGAGTGAGAGAATCCACGGGAGCGAGGGCGAAAAAGTTTGAAGTTTCGACGACGCCATACCAGCGGAACGGGTTCGACAGGGAGGGGTAGGCGGAAGCTCTTAGGGGATCGGCGCCCTGGTAAGTGCGGGATTGGAGTGCGTTGACGGCGCGGCGATGTTCGAAATCGCGCACGGCCCACATGAAGACGACGGCGAGCAGGGCAACGGTAGCGGCGAGGCGGCCTCGGGGTCCGCGCTGGGGGACGCCGATTTCCTTGTCGATCAGGGCGAAGAGGGACGGAGCGATCAATCCGAGAAGCAGGAGAACGAACATGACCGGCTCGAAGATGAAGACGATGTCCCAGGAGTACCACTTTTCGGAGAAAGGCCAGAAGGGGCGCACGCCGTAGTTATTGGTGAAGTCGAGCAGGATGTGGCTGAGGCCGGCGAGGCAGGCGTAGAGGAAAAGTAATCCCCAGCGCGGAGGGAGATTCGGATTCTTGAGTTTGCGGCCGCGCAGGCGCCAGATGAGATAGACGAAGCCGACTACGGCAGCGGCGTCGATTGGAACTCCGAGGAAGGAGTGAGTGAAGCCGCGATGATGGGTGAAGGCGAAGGCGGGGCCGCGGAAGCGGCTGAGGACATCGAGGTCGGGGGCTTCGGCGGCGAGGGTAAGCGTGAGCGTGGCGAGCGCGGTCTTACGGTTGAGGCCGGCGCGTCCGAGGCAGGCGCCGGTTAGGAAGTGAGTGACGGGTTCCAAGCGGGTAGAGAAGATTCTATGGGGATGCGGGGATAAATGCCAATGGCGGGGGATTTAGGTTGTGGTTAAGTTTCTGGGTTGCGGACTGCCGACTCGAGCCTCCTTGCGCTTCCCGGAAGGCCGTTTCTGGATAACTTCCGGTCTGCCGACAATCCATCCGGAACTTGGAAACTACGCTCATTTTGCCTGCAATGAGCGCGTTGGCGTGAAGTCGTCATGCGAGAATCTACACTCTGCTTCGACCGTTGACAATCGACAGTCGAGTGTCTACCATCGCTCTTAGATCGAGGGTAGAATGCCTTCTATGGCGAAGCAAGCGCAGCAACGGGTCGGGCTCCTCCAGGGAACGCTTGACATGCTCATCTTGAGGACGCTTCTCTATGGACCCGCTCACGGTCACCAGATCGGGAAGCACATTCAGAGGACTACGAATGAATTCTTGCAGATGCAGCATGGCTCGCTCTACCCCGCGCTGCATCGCCTGGAGCGAAGAGGGTGGGTCGTGTCCCGATGGGAGACTGGGCCGGACCGAAATCGGGAATTCAAATACTACCGGTTAACCGACAAAGGCAGGAAGCAGCTCCTGGCCGAAGAATCGCACTGGAAGCAGATGGCCGAAGCGGTGGCGCGCGTGATGTGGCCCGCCGCCGAGGAGACCTGACATGAACTGGTGGCAGATCAAGAAGAGAGACGCGGATCTCGATCGGGAGCTTCGTTCCGACCTGGAATTGGAGGAAGACGAGCAACGGGAGAGCGGCATTTCGGAAGAAGAGGCTCGCCACGCGGCCTTGCGCGCCTTTGGGAATCTTACGCTTATTCGGGAACAGACTCGCGCCATCTGGTCCTGGAACTGGCTCGAATCCCTCGCACGCGATCTGCGCTTTAGTCTGCGCACACTTCGTCGCACGCCTGGTTTTGCCGTCATCGCCATCGTGGTGATGGCGTTGGGCATTGGCGCCAACGTCGCGCTGTTCACCGTAGTGCGTGGCGTTTTGCTCAAGCCTTTGCCGTTCCAAGATCCGGATCGCCTCGCGATGCTCTATGAGGCGGGTCTTCTTGGAGACGACACGACAGGTTCCAACGTGGTCTCAGGCGGCATGTACGCCGAGTGGAAGAACCAGAACCGCAGCTATAGCAGTCTCGCACTGGCGAAGGGGATTCGGGTCGGGCTTTCCGGTTCGGGCGGGCAATTGCCGGAGAAACTGGACAGTGCGTTGTTTTCCTGGGACATGCTGCGCACGCTGGGCGTACAGCCGGCGTTGGGCCGCGATTTTACGCTGGCCGATGACAGTCCGGGAGCCAGCGGCACTGTGTTGCTGAGTTGGGGTCTGTGGAAGCGGCGCTTTGGTGCTGACCCCGGCATCCTGAACCAGACGATCTTCCTCGACGCCCAGCCGTACACCGTTATCGGTGTTATGCCCAAGTGGTTCGACTTCCCCGACTCGTCCACGCAACTATGGACGCCGGTTTACCATGACAAACCCGAAGACGAGATGACCTCGTTCAGCAATCACATGTTTCGCGTTATAGGGCGGCTGAAGCCGGGAGTCAGCGCGTCGCAAGGCGTGGCCGATCTGAGCGTCATCTCCCAGCGCATTCACAATGAGCACCTCAACGATCCATTCGTATTTCGGAGTGCCAGCAGCCGTCCGCTGCTGGAGCACATCGTTGGCGAAATCAAGAAGCCGCTCTATGTGCTACTGGAGGCAACCTGCTGCCTGCTGCTGATCGCATGTCTCAATGTGGCTAATCTGCTGGTGGCGCGAGCGGCAGCCCGGCGCAAAGAGCTGGCGATCCGCACCGCGCTGGGTGGGAGCTGGTTGCGTCTGATCGGCGAGCGGCTGATGGAGTGCCTGTTGCTTTCGGCCTCCGGCGGAGCGCTGGGGCTTTTGCTCGCCTTCGCCGCTCTTCAGTGGCTGACACAAACTCGCAATGACATGAGCCGCGTCGGATCCATCCACTTCGACGGCGTGGTGGCGGCGTTTACCGTGGGCGTTATCGTGCTGTGCGCGCTGTTTTCCGGACTCATCGCTGCCTTCAGCACCAGCGACAAGCGCATTCTCGGCGCGCTGCATGAGGCATCGCGTTCGGTGAGCGGGGGCAACATACGGGCAACGCTGCGCAAGGTGCTGCTCACTTTCGAGGTCGGACTGACTGTGATCTTGCTGATTGGCGCCGGACTGCTGCTCAAGAGCTATGAACGGCTGCGCTCCGCCGACATGGGTTGCCTTACCCAAGACGTGATCACCATGCATCTGGGCATCCCGGATGCCCGATACGCGACACCTGCCCAGCGAGCCAACTTCTACGACACGCTGCTCAATCGTGTGCGTGCTCTACCCGGAGTGGACGCGGCAGGCTTTGCGACGGCTGTCCCTGGGCAGGGCTATCAGATGGATTGGAGCTTCACCATCGTGGAGCATCCGCCCTTGCCGCAAGGTAGGGGTCTGTTCGCCTTAAGCCGCTGGGCTGATCCCAAGTACTTCAACGCGATGGGCATTCCTATTTTGCGTGGGCGTACATTTGACGGGAAGCGATTGGATGCGGCCAATGAAACCATCATCAGCCAATCGTTCGCCAACCAGTACTTTCCCGGTGAAGACCCGCTGGACAAGCACCTCCACGTACGCGGGCAAAATGCCGTGATTGTGGGGATTGTGGGCGATACCCGCTATGCAATCGGCGAGCCGCCTCGGCCGATGCATTATTACCCGCTGGATGCCGGGGTCGAGAATGTCGGCACGCTTGTGATTCGCTCCAGCCATGACCTGGAGCAGTTCGCTCTTCCGGTACAGCGCATCGTCTCGGAGATGGACAACGACCTTCCTGTCTCTGACGTACTCACCATGAACCAGTTGTTGGGCAAGCACACGTTCGACCAGAGCTTCAACGCTACGCTGCTCACGGCGTTCGCAACGTTGTCGTTGCTCCTGGCCGCGGTGGGGCTGTTCGGCGTGATGTCGTACATTGCGGCGCAGCAGACGACCGAAATCGGCATCCGCGTCGCGCTGGGCGCAAAGCGCGAACAGGTGATGCGGAAGATGCTGCTGGATGGAATGCGGCCCGCGGTCTTCGGTCTTGTCACGGGACTCGCAGCAAGCCTGGAGGCCGGCCAGATGATGCGCGACTTGCTCTATGAGATCAAACCGCTCGATCCGGCGGTCTATGCCGCAGTTGCCGCAACGCTGCTCGCGGTGGCCGCGTTCGCATGTATCGTTCCCGCTTGGCGTGCATCGCGCCTCGATCCGATGCAGGCATTGAGAGCCGAATAGGCTGATATCCGGCAATCTCCCGGAGGCACTCTCGGTTGGCGCAAAATCGCTGAGTCGCTCACCGAGAGATCCAACGGAGGGTCGTTACGAACGACTCTCTGGGCGAGCTACCGGAAGTTGTCGCGTTATTCCGGGCCCGAAGTCGGCATCTGGGACGCCACCCGCAGGATCAGTCAACGGGTTCCTTCTGGATGCCGGGCAACCCGGAGATTGATCTGCTCTCGAAAATTACTGTCAGGGTGACAAGAGCGTGAGCGCGTTCGGGACGACGGTGATTTCCGCGGGGAGGGTGCCGAGGAGTTCACCGTCGGCTTCTACGTAGATTTTGGGCTGGAGTTGCGGCGAATTGGTTGCCGAAGGCAGGTACTGACAAGTGGCTTTGCTGGCGTGGGCAAGGGAGATGCCGGGGACGTTCCAGTGGCGGCGGAGGAGTGCGCGGGTGACGTAGGAAAGATAGGCGAGACGGCTGGCGGTGCGGCAGAGAATGAGGCGGCAGTCGTCGCGATCGAGCGAGGCTCCGGGAGCGAGTTGGTTGAGCACTCCTCCGAAATGGCGGATACGGACGCCGAGGAGTTCCGTGAGTTCGGCGTGTTGGGGGTGGTCCGAAACTTTTTCTGTCGAGCTAGTTTCTGTCGAGCCGGTTTCGAGGTACTCGACTTGAAAGCGCGTCATGGCATAAGTGAACCAGAGATGCCACGCTTTGGCGTAGTAGGCGGCCATGCCCAGGCGCTGCTTGGCGCCGGTGTGAAGCTTGTAAAAGAGGTGGGCGTCGACGCCGACTCCGGCGGCGACGATGAAGTAGCGGACGTCCGGCTGGCCGAGCAGATCGTGATATTGAATGCGGCCGAGGGCTACGCGGCGCGAGGCAGCGTGGAGCGCGGCCCGGGCGGCGGCGGCTACATTCATGGGCAAGTCGAGGTCGTGAGCCAGGGCGTTGGCCGTGCCCATGGGGAGAACGGCAAGTGCGACGCGGGTGTTCGCCAACACCTGGACAATATTGTGAATGGTGCCGTCGCCGCCGCAGGCGAAGACGGTGTCACAACCGGCGAGGACAGCCTGACGCGTCTTTTCCTCAGCGTGGGCGCGAGACTGCGTGAGGATCAGTTGGGCATCTACGTCTGCGTGGCGTAGAAGCGCCAGCACGGATTCCAACTCCGACTGGCGCGGCTTGCGGCTGCCGCCGGAATCGGGGTTATAGAGTAAGGCTGCCTTGCGCATGGCGGGATCGAAGATGGATTGTACCTGAGCTCAATTTTGTTCGCGCATGCAAGCGGTGAAAGTTTGCTGGCTTCGGCGAAGCAGTCGAGCTTCGCTCGACCGGACAGCCGGGGCGGCTGTCCCCACATGGTTCTTTCCCACTTATAATCTTTGGCGATGAGCAAGGACGTCGAAAAAAAGATCGAGGCTCTTCGCGAAAACATCCGGTGCCACGAATACCTGTACTACGTGGTAGACAACCCTGAGATCAGCGATGCCGAGTTCGACAAGCTGATGCGGGAGTTGAAGGATCTGGAGGCGGAGCATCCGGAACTGATTACGGAGGATTCTCCGACGCAGCGGGTGGGCGGGAAGCCGCGCGAGGGATTCGTGAAGGTGCCGCACTCTTCGCCGATGTTGTCGCTGGACAATACTTACAACGAAGAAGAACTGCGGGACTGGGAACGACGCGTACACGAACTGAGCGGGCGGAGCGATGTGGACTACGTTTGCGAGCTGAAGCTGGACGGCATGTCGCTGGCGCTGATTTATGAGCAGGGGAAGCTGGTGCGCGGGATTACGCGCGGGGACGGAAGCGTGGGTGAAGATGTGACGCTCAACGTGCGCACGGTGCGATCGGTACCGCTTTCGATTCCGAAAGAAAAGTTGAAGAAGGCTGGTGTGCCACTGGATTTTGAAGTGCGCGGCGAACTGCTGATGCCGTTGGCGGCGTTCAAGAAGATGAATGAAGATCGCGAGGCGAAGGGGCTTTCCGTGTTTGCGAATCCGCGGAATGCGACGGCGGGAACGGTGCGGCAGCTGGAATCGAAAGTGACGGCGGAGCGGCGGCTGGATTACTTCTCGTACATGCTGCTGGAGAAGGGCCGGACTTACTTTGACCGGCATTCCAAGACTTTGGATGCCCTGGACGCGGCGGGATTCAAGGTTAACCCGAACCGCAAGCTGGTGCATAACATCGACGAGTCCTGGGAGTTTATCCAGCAGTGGGAAGGGAAGCGCGATTCGCTGCCGTATGAGATTGACGGGATTGTTGTGAAAGTGGATCGCACCGCTTTGCAGGATGAGTTGGGATTTACGGGGAAGGCTCCGCGGTGGGCGATTGCTTACAAATATGCGGCGCGAGCTGGGATTACGAAGCTGGAGGACATTCGGGTGCAGGTGGGCCGAACTGGCAAGCTGACGCCGGTAGCGATGCTGGCGCCGGTGCTGATCGGCGGGACTACTGTTAGGAATGCCACGCTGCACAATATGGATGAGATCGAGCGGCTGGGCGTGAAGATTGGGGATTGGGTGCAGGTGGAGCGCGGCGGAGATGTGATTCCGAAAGTGGCGAAGGTTATTGACGATAGGGATCATCCGCGTCCGCGTGACCTTAGAGATTTTGAAATGCCGGAGAAGTGTCCGGTGTGCGGGATGAAGGTGGTGCGAACGGAAGGCGAGGTGGATTATCGCTGCGTCAATGCGAATTGTCCGGCGAAGTTGCGGGAGACTATTTTGCATTTTGCTTCGCGTGGGGTGATGAATATCGACGGCATGGGCGATGCGCTGGTGAATCAGCTCACCGAGCGCGGGCTGGTGAAGAATGTTGCGGATATCTACAAGCTGACGAAAGCGGATTTATTGAGTCTGGAGCGGATGGGGGAGAAGTCGGCGCAGAATATTCTGGATGAGATTGAAGGTTCGAAGAAGCTGCCGCTGGAGCGGGTGATCTATGGGCTCGGCATTCGCATGGTGGGAGAGCGGACGGCGCAGTTTCTGGCGGAGCATTTTGGATCGATGGAGGCTCTGGAGAGCGCTGGGGTAGAAGAGCTGCAGAATGTGAATGAGGTTGGTCCGCGCATTGCGGAGAGCATTGTGGAGTTTTTTGGCATTGCGGCCAATCGCAAGCTGGTGGAGCGGTTGCGCGAGGCTGGACTTACATTGACCGGGCTGAAGAAGCAGCGCGGGACGAAGCTTGCAGGGAAGATGTTTGTGCTGACCGGGACGCTGGCGCACCTCACGCGCGATGAAGCCAAGAAGATGATTGAGGATGCGGGAGGGAAAGTGACGGCCTCGGTGAGTAAGAAGACGGATTACGTGGTGGCGGGAGCGGATGCGGGGTCGAAGCTGGATAAGGCGAAGGAGCTGGGGGTAAAGGTGATCGGCGAAAAAGAGCTGGAGAAACTGCTAAGTAACGTACCATGAATATCCCGCATGCAAAGCAGGATGTTCATGGTATGATTTTTGAGTGATTGACCGTAAAACTGACCTCACATTAGTCCGTGGTGCGCTGCGGCGCAGCCGTGTAGTGGCTCTGCTGGGGCCGCGCCAGTGCGGCAAGACCACGCTGGCGCGGCTGTTTGTGACGCCCGACTCGCTCAATTATTTCGACCTGGAAGATCCGCAGAGCCTGGCGCGGCTGAACGAGCCGGGCATTGCGCTTCGGCCGCTGAAGAAGCTGGTGGTGATCGACGAAATTCAGCGGCGTCCCGATCTCTTCCCGCTGTTGCGCGTGCTGGCGGACCGTACGCCGCTCCGCGCACGCTTTCTCATTCTGGGCAGTGCGTCGACGGACCTGCTACGGCAATCGTCGGAAACCCTCGCGGGAAGGCTCGAAACCGTCCCCCTGGAAGGCTTCCGGCTGGCGGACCTAGGAGCGTCCGCCCAGGGACGGCACTGGCTGCGCGGAGGCTTCCCCAAAGCTTACACGGCGCGCAGGGAGGCCGATTCGATGGCCTGGCGACGGCATTTTCTGCAGACTTTTCTCGAACGCGATGTTCCTCAATTGGGCAGCACCATTCCAGCGTTTGCTTTACGGCGATTCTGGAACATGGTGGCGCATTATCATGGGCAGATCTGGAACTCGGCCGAACTGGCGCGCGCTCTGGCAGTGAACGAATCCACCGTGCGCCGTTATCTCGACCTGATGACCGGCGTATTCATGGTCCGCCAGTTGCCGCCGTGGTTTGAGAATCTGGGCAAGCGGCAGGTGAAGTCGCCGAAAGTTTACGTGCGCGATAGCGGCCTGCTGCACGCTCTACTGGGAATTACCAACGAGCGCGACCTGGAAAATCATCCCAAGGTAGGCGCGTCGTGGGAAGGTTACGCGGTGGAGGAAGTGTTGAAGTCCTTCAGCCCGGACGAGGCTTACTACTGGGCGACCTACAACGGAGCGGAGTTGGACTTGCTCCTATTCAAGAATGGGTGCCGCATTGGTGTCGAGTGCAAGCGCGCCGACGCGCCTGCGCTTACGCCATCGATGCGGACCGCTCTGGCTGATCTAAAGCTGGATCATCTTTATGTTTTGTATCCGGGCGACAAGACGTATGCACTGGGCAGAAAGGTGGAGGTCATGCCGTTGGCGAAGTTCGTGAAGGCGAAGTGAGCTACCATGAATATCCCGCATGTAAAGCGGGATATTCATGGTGGTAACTGCAGTTCTGCTGGATGGGAAAATGTTCCTCGGGAGTGCGACATTCGATCCGGCGGCTGAAAGCCGCTGTTAGTTTATCGGGTTTCTTGCGGCGCGACTGGAAGTCGCGCCCTTTCAAAGCCGCTGCGAACTTAGTTTTTCCGCAGCCTGTGAAAGTCGCGCCCTTCCCGGACCGATTCTCGAAATCAGAAGTCATGAGTTTTCGATCTTCATTGCCGCCGTCATCCGCTTCCACGTGTCCTCCAGCGTTTCGGGCAGAATGCGGGTTTCGCAGACTACGGAGACGAAGTTCGCGTCCGCGACCCAGCGGGGGAGGACGTGCATGTGGATGTGGCCGGCGATGCCGGCGCCGGCGGCTTTGCCGATGTTCATGCCCAGGTTGATGCCGTCGGGGTGGTAGAGTTCGCGCAGAACGGACTCCATGCGCTGGGAGAGCGCCATCATTTCGCTGGCGACTTTGGGCGGGAGCTTCCGCAGTTCGTCGAGGTGGGCGTAGGGGACGATCATGACGTGGCCAGGTGTGTAGGGATACGCATTCAGGATGACGAAGCAATGTTGGCCGCGATGGACGATGAGCACTTTGGAATCGTCGGTGGCTTTGGCGGCGTCGCAGAAGACGCATCCAGCCGCCTTTTCGGCGGTCGATACGTAGGCGTAGCGCCATGGGGTCCAGAGGTAATCCATGTAAGGGGCAGGGTAGCAGATGGAGAGCGTGCGGCGAAACTGCGAGTGCTGACTGTTCTGATCAAGTGCCGAAAGTACTTGCTGCGGATAACCTCAGCGGCTAAGGCCTTTAGTCAAGGAAGGGAATTTATCGCAGCGCTGGAAGTGCCGCGCCACCCAAAATCTCCTAATCCGGCACACTTCGCTGCGCTCGCTGGACAGCCGAGGGCGGCTGTCCCTACATTCAACTTGCAACACTCGCGTAACATGCAAGATTTGCGTTTGACACTGTTTGTGAGGCGTTGCTATAGTCGAGGAGTTCCCTTTGGACGCGGGTTTCTGTAAAACGTCCGGCAGCTGGGATTGTCCAAGCTCACTCGCCAGGGTGAGCCCAACACAACCAAACGACTCACTCCAGCAGTCCGCCAAGCAGGCCCCGCATCCTCCCCGCACCCTGTGCGAGGTTTTTAGCAGAGAGGCATGACCTTGTTCGACGATACCACCGCCCACAATTCCGATTCCTCCACCGCCGTCGCAACCGAAGCAGAACCGACGGCAGCCGAACTCACCTCGACCGAGCAGAGCTTGACTGAGCATAACCAGGCTCCGGCCGCAACCGCAGGTTCCACAACCGGCTCGACAGCCGCTTCCGCCGATGAGGCGCCGCACGCGACGGCTGCCTCCGAGGACAAGCCCGCGAATGAGGATTTCGCCTCGGCGCTGGAGAACTTTACTACCGAGACCGAAGAAGCCGTGGGAGAAGACCGTGTAATCAAAGGCACGGTGCTGAAGCTGACTGCTACGCACGTAGTGGTGGATGTGGGCGCCAAATCGGAAGGCATGTTGCCGCTCTCAGAGGTGCTGGATCACGAGGGCAAGCCGAAGGTGAAGCCCGGGGACGAGATCGAGGTGATGCGCGAGAAAGGGCACACCGAGGAAGGTTACATCAACCTCTCGCACCAGAAGGCGGCGCGGATTCACGCCTGGGATGAGGTGGAAAAGGCGCACAACGAGAAGAGGCCGGTGAAGGCGGTCGTGATTGAGCGCACCAAGGGAGGGTTGACGGTCGACATCCTCGGAGTAAGAGCTTTTCTGCCGGGATCACAGGTCGATCTGCGGCCTATACGAAATCTTGAGGGCATGAAGGGGCAGACGCTGGAAGTTACGGTGATCAAGCTCAACAAGAAGCGCGGGAACATCGTGGTATCGCGCAAGGAATTGCTGGAAGGCGAGCAGACCGAAAAACGCAGCAAGACGCTCGAACATTTGGAAGAAGGCTCGGTGCTGACGGGAGTGGTGAAGAACCTGACCGAGTACGGGGCTTTCGTGGACCTGGGCGGCTTGGATGGGCTGTTGCATATCACTGACATGTCGTGGGGAAGGCTCACGCATCCGCGCGATTTGGTGAATGTGGGCGACCAGATTCAGGTGAAGGTGCTGAAGTACGACAAAGACAAGCAGCGGGTTTCGCTGGGATTCAAGCAGTTGACGCCCGATCCGTGGCTGGATGCGGAACATCGCTACCCGGTGGGCGCGCATGTATCGGGGCGGGTGATCAGCGTGACCGACTATGGCGCGTTTGTCGAACTGGAGCAGGGCATTGAAGGATTGGTCCACGTAAGCGAGATGACGTGGTCGAAGCGGATGAAGCATCCTTCGAAGCTGGTGAACGTGGACGATCAGGTGGAGTGTGTAGTGCTCAACGTGAATCCCACGGAGCGGCGGATTTCTCTCGGCATGCGGCAACTGGCGACGAATCCCTGGGATGCGCTGCACGATAAATATCCGGTGGGCATGACGGTGGAGGGCCGGGTGCGCAACCTGACCGATTTCGGAGCGTTCATCGAGATCGAGGACGGCATCGACGGCCTGGTGCATGTGAGCAACCTGAGCTGGACCAAGCGGGTGAAGCATCCTTCGGAAGTGCTGAAGAAGGGCGACCGGGTGAAGGCCATCGTGCTGGCCATTGAACCCGACAAGCGGCGGCTCTCGCTGGGAGTGAAGCAACTGCAGCCCGATGTTTGGGAGACCTTCTTCGAGACGCATCACACCGGCGATGTGATTCACGGCAAAGTGCTGCGGGTGGCTGCGTTTGGGGCGTTTGTGGAGATTGCCGAGGGAGTGGAGGGTTTGTGCCACAAGTCGGAGGCGGTCGATGGAAACGGACAGCCACTGCATCTGGAACCGGGCGTGGAGCACGACTTTAAGATCATCAAGATGAGCGCGGAAGAAAAGAAAGTTGGGCTCAGCATCCGCGCGGTCGGCGAAGAGGCTTCGCGATCGGAAGTCGAAGCTTATAAGCAGCCGGTATCGAGCACGAGTTCGACTATCGGCGAGTTGATCTCGTGGAAGCGCGCCAGTAACGAAGGCAACTGAATTCGGTTTCATCGATTCGCCTATCAGCACTCAGCATTTAGCGTTCAGCCAAGTATTTGCCTGGCTGGATGCTGACGGCTGAGTGCTAAATGCTTTTTACGGCACCTTTGATCTAGAATCATTGGTTTGTCCGTCATCATCTGTTCATATTGAGGAGCGCCATCTTGCCTGAAACCATTTACGACGTCGCCATCATCGGGAGCGGACCCGCCGGGTATACCGCCGCCATCCGCGCGGGCCAGTGGGGCTTGAAGACCGCGCTCATCGAGAAAGACGGATTTCTCGGTGGTACCTGCCTGCACGTGGGCTGCATTCCGACCAAGGCTCTGCTGTTCAACGCCGAACTGTGGGACCACCTCAAGGACGCCAAGGAATTTGGCATCGAGGGCGTGGACGCGCGCGAGCTGAATTGGGCCGCGGTGCAGGAGCGCAAGGCGAAGATCGTGGCCAAGCATGCCAAAGGCCTCGAGTTCCTGATGAAGAAAAACAAGGTTGAGACGGTGAAGGGGTACGGCAAGCTGACCGGCCCGGCGCAGAATGGTTTATTGACCGTTGAAGTAGTGAATGACAACAAGGCCAGCCATCTCAAGGCGAAGAATGTGATTCTGGCCACGGGTTCGGAGGCTCGCCTTCTTCCTGGCCTTGAGGCCGACGATCGCGTGCTGACGAACATCGAGATTCTCAGCCTGAAAGAAATTCCGAAATCGCTTGTCATTGTTGGAGCAGGGGCGGTGGGGGTGGAGTTTGCGTCGATCTATCGCTCATTCGATTGCGAAGTGACTATTGTTGAAATGCTGCCGCGGCTGGTTCCCGTGGAAGATGAAGAGGTTTCCAAGGAACTGGCTCGCGTCTTTCGCAAGCGCGGCATCAACTTTCACACTAGCGCGAAAGTCGACAAAGTTGAGAAGACGGAGGCGGGAGTTGCTGTCACCATCACGGTCGAAGGCAAGCAGCAGAAGATTGACGCGGAGAAAATCCTGATCGCTGTGGGCCGCAAGCCGCGCACCGCAAACATCGGGCTAGAGCGCACCAAGATCAAGCCGGATCGCGAATTCATCAAAACCGATTCCTGGATGCAGACTGCCGAGCCTGGCATTTACGCCGTTGGCGACATCGTGCTGGGCACGCCGCAACTGGCGCACGTCGGCGCGATGGAAGCGCTAGTAGCTGTGGCCAAGATCGCTGGCAAACCGGGCAAGCCCATCAATCCCGAACATATTCCAGGAGCGACGTATTGCCATCCGGAAATCGGCAGCGTCGGCCTTACCGAAACCAAAGCCCGCGAGGCTGGATACAACATAAAGGTCGGGAAGTTTCCTTTCACGGCAAACTCGCGCGCCTCGATCGTCGGGCAGCACGAAGGCTTCGTCAAGATCGTCTCCGACGCCGATTATGGGGAGATTCTCGGTGTGCACATCATCGGGCCGCAGGCGACGGAGTTGATTGCGGAAGCCGTTGCGGCGATGGAACTCGAAGCGACTGTCGAAGATTTGATGTGGACCATCCACGCGCATCCGACTCTGGCTGAGGCGATGCTGGACGCGGCAAACAGCGTGTACGGGATCGCGATTAATGCGTGAGCCGTCATAGCCACGGATTAAGATGGATGAAAGATGTCGTTTATCCCGACGATAGTCGAAAGCCCGGAGCCGTTGTCAACCAAGAATCTCCGGGCTAGCCGCTGATGTGTCCGCAGTTATTTGCTTTTCTTAGGCTTGAGGGCCTCGACCGCCTTGAGGAAGGCGGTGGTGGGGTTCTTGCTGAGGGGCTGCAGTCCCATCTTTATTCGGTAGGCATCAGCTATCCCCCCTAG